>OLRM01000016.1_pt1 | contig 199769 bp, 202 predicted proteins | sample 1643211 | NCBI WGS metagenome assembly OLRM01 (sample SAMEA3136690, study PRJEB25190) | human gut metagenome | biome: human gut; feature: human-associated habitat; material: faeces | place: Austria | collected 2013
CGAGCTGGGTTCAGAACGTCGTGAGACAGTTCGGTCCCTATCCGGCGTGGGCGTAAGATATTTGAGAGGAGCTGTCCTTAGTACGAGAGGACCGGGATGGACTGGCCGCTGGTGTATCTGTTGTCTTACCAAAGGCATAGCAGAGTAGCCAAGCCGGGAAGGGATAAACGCTGAAGGCATCTAAGCGTGAAGCCCCCCTCAAGATGAGATATCTCATAACGTCAAGTTAGTAAGACCCCTTGAAGACGACGAGGTAGATAGGGCAGAGGTGGAAGTGTGGTAACACATGGAGCTGACTGTTACTAATAGGTCGAGGGCATAACCAAAGCAGTGATAGGTTTGGATGATGATGTTGGTTTTGACTGTATGTAGTTTTGAAGGTACATGATATATAGACAGGAATGAGAAGCAGTGCGAAAGCGCTGTTTTTTTTGTTAAACAATTTGAGTTTATAATGAAAAATAAAAAGAAATAACGTAATATAGAGGTAGTAGAATAAGCAAAAAGGAGTGTGTCAAAATGGCAAGAATCGATCACGCAGCAATCCGCACGAAATCATATGAAGAAGCTCAGAGATTCTTTGAAGATGTATTTGAGATGCATATGTGGAGAGAAATCGGTGAAAAACCGGGAAGAAAATGCTGGTACAAAGAAGGTATCCAGCTTTGCGAAGTAGAGGAGCTGAATGCAGCATCAGAAAATGGATATGATCACATTTCCATTGCAGTAGATTCAGAGGCAGAGATTATGGAGAAAATCAAAGCGTATCCGGTAAAAGCAATCAATGACCATTGGTTTTCGCTTCCAAACGGAACAAAGATTGAGTTAAAACCGCTGGCAGAGTGGAAAGTAGATGCATAAAACCTCACAAGGAGATTATGAAGTATGAGATTAAGAAATATTTTGATTGTTGTAGAAGATATCGAGAAATCGAAGAAATTTTATCATGATTTATTTGGACTTGATGTAATACTTGATAATGAAGGAAATATCATTCTGACAGAGGGACTTGTTCTTCAGGAGAAAACAATTTGGAAGAACTTTCTGGAAAGAGATATCATTTCAGAGAGTAATTCCTGTGAGTTATATTTTGAGGAGAAGAATATCGAAGCTTTTGTCGAAAAACTGGATAAGCTTTATCCGGATATAAAGTATGTGAATCGTTTGATGACGCATAGCTGGGGACAGAAGATTGTTCGTTTTTATGATTTGGATGGAAATCTGATAGAGGTTGGAACACCAATGTAAAAAACCTGCTTAATAGTACTAGTAAAAAGAAAGAAATCGACAGGATGAAAATGATAAGCTCATTTAGAAAACATCCTGTCGGTTTCTTTTATTTACGCGAGCAACGAGCCAAAGTCCGTACTTGCACGAGACCTTGGAGAATGCTGCGATAACTATCTGATCATCCCTAGAAATGCTTCATGAATCCGTGTGTCCTGATCTAATTCCGGATGAAATGCAAATGCCATCTGATTCTTATATTTCACTCCGACAATACGATTCTCTACAATACTGAGGATCTCAGGTGTGTTTCCGGAAGCGTCAGCATGAACGGATTCTACAAAAGGGGCACGGATGAAAGTCATAGGAATTTCACCGATACCGGCTGCTTCAGCATTCGTATGGAAGCTTCCAAGCTGGCGACCGTAGGCGTTTCGTTTGACTGTCATAGGAATGGTTTCAAAATAGGTTTCGTCTTGTTCAGCAATGTCAGAAGCCAGGAGAATCATTCCGGCACAAGTGGCCAGAACAGGCATTCCGGATTGAATCTTTTCTTTTAAAGGTTCGAACATGTTAAGATCGTGTAAGAGTTTTCCCTGAACGGTGCTTTCACCGCCGGGAAGGATAATCCCATCAAAATCTTTTTGCAGATCAGAAGCCTGTCGGAGTTCAATGGTATGAACTCCAAGCTTTTGAAGCATTTGTTCGTGTTCTATGAATGCTCCTTGAAGGGCAAGTACTGCGATTGTCATTTTATTTTCCTCTTTCTGCCATGAGAAGTTCAATTTCCTGTTCGTTGATGCCGACCATAGCTTCGCCAAGGTCAGATGAAAGTTCAGCAATCAGTTTTGCATCTGTATAGTTTGTAACGGCCTGTACGATAGCAGCAGCACGTTTCGCCGGATTTCCGGATTTGAAGATACCGGAACCGACAAAGACTCCCTCTGCGCCTAACTGCATCATAAGAGCGGCATCAGCAGGAGTTGCAACACCGCCGGCAGCAAAGTTTACAACAGGAAGTTTTCCGTTTTCATGTACATAAAGGACAAGATCATAAGAAACCTGCAACTGTTTGGCTGCCTCGAAAAGTTCATCTTCACGCATACTTACTAGTTTGGAAATTTCACTGTTCATTTTGCGCATATGGCGAACTGCCTGAACAATATCACCGGTTCCCGGTTCACCTTTTGTACGGATCATAGAAGCTCCTTCATTGATACGTCTAAGTGCTTCGCCAAGATCTTTTGCACCGCAGACAAATGGAACACCAAACCCTCTTTTGTTAATATGGTAGACATCATCTGCAGGTGAAAGGACTTCGCTTTCATCAATATAGTCGATTTCAATTGCCTGAAGTACCTGAGCTTCTGCAAAATGTCCGATTCTGCATTTGGCCATAACAGGGATTGAAACAGCTTCCTGGATTCCTTTGATCATCTTCGGGTCACTCATACGGGAAACTCCACCAGCAGCGCGGATGTCAGCCGGAATTCTTTCCAGCGCCATAACAGCACATGCACCGGCAGCTTCTGCAATCTTTGCCTGTTCCGGAGTTGTAACATCCATGATCACTCCACCTTTTAACATCTGTGCCAGATTTTTATTCAATTCATAACGTTCATTATTTGTACTCATTTTTAAATCTCCTTTTCTTTACTAATTCGATAGGTAATAGTATAATGACAAAGTGACTATATAAAAATACTCAGTTTTGATATATTCAAAAAGGTCAGAATGGAGAAAAAAGTAAATATGTTGACGTATAATTTTGAAAATATAGGGTCAGATACGCTTTATCAATATTTGTATAAATGTATCAAAAATGACATTATTCAAGGGAAAATTAAGAGTGGAGAAAAACTTCCATCAAAACGTGCACTTGCAAAAAATCTGGCCATAAGTGTGATCACTGTCGAGAATTCCTATGGTCAGCTTGCAGCAGAGGGATATATTTATTCCGTTCCAAAGAGTGGGTTTTATGTAGCAGACCTGCGGGATGACAGAATGAAAAGCGAGAGTGGTTTATCAGAAAATAGGATTTACAGCAATAAGTTAAACCTTACCGGTGGAAAGAATGCTTATATCGCAGATTTTACGAGTAATCAGACGGAACAGAGTGCATTTCCATTTTCTATTTGGACAAAGACGATGCGGGCAGTAATGAATGACTATCAGACTGAATTGATGCTTAATCCACCGTGTGGCGGAGTAATGGAATTAAGACAAAGCATTGCGGATTATCTGAAAGCATTCCGAAACATGACGGTGCGGCCGGAACAGATCATTATTGGTGCTGGAACAGAATATTTGTCCAGTCTTTTGATTCAGCTTTTGGGAAAGGAATTGAAATATTCAGTTGAAAATCCGGGATATCATAAAATCGCAAAAATTTATCGCAGTATGGGAGCTTGTTATGAGTATATAGAAATAGAAGAGGACGGACCGAAGGTAGAAGAACTGGAAGAAAAAGAAATCAATGTGATACATTGTTCTCCGTCACATCATTATCCAACGGGAATCGTAATGCCAATCAGTAAACGTTATGAGTTACTTGGCTGGGTGACAAAAACGAAAGATAGATATATTATAGAAGATGAATATGACAGCGAACTTAGATTGAATGGAAAGCCAATTCCATCGCTTCAGAGCATTGATGTATCGGGAAAAGTGATTTATATGAATACATTTTCCAAGACTTTGTGTTCAACAGTGCGAATCAGTTATATGGTGCTGCCGGATGAATTGGCAGAACGATTTTACAGAGAACTTTCTTTTTATTCTTGTACGGTATCAAATTTTGAACAATATACGTTAGCGCAGTTTATGAATTCAGGGGCATTTGAGAAACATATTAACCGGCTGCGTAATTATTATCAGCAGAAGAGAGACCGGATCCTGGAAGCATTTTTACAGGGAGTATTGAAAACTAAAATCAAGATTCTGGAAGAAGATGCAGGAGTACATTTTTTAATGAAAGTAGATACAAACCTGAGTGAAGAAGAATTTCTGGATAAAATGAAGAGCAAAGGAATTAAGCTGGCTGCATTGTCATCCTATTATCATTCAAGTGAGAAGAAGAAAAAGTATGAAAATATTTATGTTATGAATTATTCATTTGTTGATTGTGAAAAAATGGAATATGTTGCAAAGATGATAACACAAGTGGAATGACATGGAGAAAAGTATGGAGGGAGAAAGATAAAATGACTTTGCGAAAGAAGTTAATGCTCTCTTTTTTGATACTGGTGCTTTTGATGGGATCAATGATTGGATATTTTTCTTATCAAAATGCAAAAAATCTTGTATTGGAAAACAAAGAACAAGAGATGGCTGATACAATTAACAGAATTGATATCTCTATTAATAGTCAGGTTCAGCAGATCAATCGTCTGGCTGAAAATGTAAAATCCAGTCAAATCGTGAGGGCATATTTGAAAAAAGAGATACATACGCAGGAAGAAACAGAAGAATTAAATGATTGGATGGAAGGGCTTTTAAATCTTATATCAAGCTGCACAGATTTGATACTGATGAATGAAGATGGAACCGTGTATTACAGCTATTCAGGCTGCCAGGCAGTGAATGATAAAAGGCGGATGGAAGTATATGAGAATGCAGCAAGTAACCTTGTTGGAGATGGTACCTGGACGGAAAAAGGAAGTTCGCTTTGTCAGAAAAATGCAGAAGAAGTAGTAACATTTATAAGTTCTATCAATAAGGTAATTCTTGCGATAGAATTGAATCCGGAGACGTTTGGACTTTTGATGTTGAATAATTATAGTACCTTTCAAAATCAGTACACTTATCTGGTGGATTGCGCCGGAAATGTTCTGTGCTCGAATAAGACAAATATTTATGATTGGGGAGATGTCGTAACAAAAGGGATGGAAAAAGGAGTTAGAAGATATGAATTCAACTGGGATAATAAGGATTATTTTGCCTGCAGGCAGTATAATGGACTGACCGGATGGGAGACTTATTCAGTGGTTTCGACAGATGATTTCTTTCCACAGGCAAAGAGACTTCGAGAAGCAATTATGGGCCTTGTTTTGCTAGCAATGCTGGCGGCAGGAGTTGGAATTTTTATTTTGTCCTATACATTTACAAGGCCAATCGGGAGATTGAAAAATGCTATGAAACAGGTCGAAGCAGGAGATTTTGAAATACAGGTAGAATCAAAAGCACATGATGAAATAGGAATGCTGATTCAGTCTTTTAATTATATGGTCAGTAGATTACGCCAATTGATTATGGAAGTATACCAACAAAAACTGGCACAGAAGAATGCAGAACTTACAGCACTTCAGGCTCAGATCAATCCACATTTCCTTTACAATACATTAGATTCTATCAATTGGATGTTAATTGAAAAGGGAGAATGGGAGATAAGTGATGTTGTAGTATCTTTAGGAGATATTTTGAAATATTCACTTCATGGAGAAGAGATGCTTGTACTTTTTGAGGAAGAATTAAAATATATTGAAAGTTATCTTTGTATTCAGAAGAACCGATTAGAAGATCGTCTGACAGTTCAGATAGAAATAGATGAAGAAGCAAAGCTGTGTTTTGTTCCGAAGCTGATTCTTCAGCCGATTGTGGAGAATGCGATTCTGCATGGAATTGAGAAGAAGAAGGAGATGGGCAGAATCCAGATTCAAGCGATCGTTAGAGAAGGAACTCTTGAGATACGTGTAACAGATGATGGAATCGGTATGCAGCCAGATTGTTTGATGAGGTTTAGGGAGAGTATTATGTCAGATGAAATCAGTGGAAAGCATATTGGAATGCGAAATGTACATCGTAGAATTCAGTTGCATTTTGGAGAGGCATATGGATTAAAAATTGACAGTGAATGGCAGAAAGGGACAACCGTTACTATTCTTCTCCCGGTAGAAGAAGTGGATCAGGCAAAGGAGGTTACAGAAGATGAAAATCGTAATTGTAGATGATGAACCGAAGATCAGGAATGGTCTATCAAAATTATTGTCATCCAGACCTGGATTTGAGATTATAGGTGTATTTGAAAATGCCATGGAAGCGCTGGAACAGTTGTCTGTTTCTTATGCGGATGTGATTATTACTGATATTAAGATGCCGGAGATTAATGGTCTGGATCTGATCAATCGAATCCGTGAAAAGGATGAGAATACAAAAATTATTATATTAAGTGGTTATAGTGATTTTTCTTTTGCACAGAGAGCAATAGAGCTTGGTGTGACCAGATATCTGACAAAGCCTACAAATGCCAGAGAATTGATTGGAATTCTGGAAGAAATTGAGAAAAATATTCAGAAACCTCGGAGTGAAGAAAAACAAGAAATGAAAGTGACAAATCTTTTTGTTCAGAAAGCGATGGACTACATTTCTATGAATTATTCACAAAAGCTGACCTTGACAAAGATTTCAGAACAACTTTGTATCACGCCCAACTATTTGAGTGAGTTGTTTAAAAAACATACAGGTCAGAATGTATCTGAATATATTATAGATTACCGGCTGGAGAAAGCTTGTCAATTTCTTAAGAATCCGCAGCTTAGAATAGGAGAAGTTTCAGAAAAAGTGGGAATTAACGATGTTCGTTATTTCAGCAGTATGTTTAAGAAAAAATATAATCTTACGCCGACAGAATACAGAAACAAACAATAAAAGATAAAAACCGTAAATATTAAACAAAAGTAGAAAGTTATCACATTGAAAATGCAACAAAATATACTAAAATTGAAGTATAAGATATCAATGCGCAAATGATATATCGAAACAAAAATAAAAAACAATGGAGGTACATTATGGGGGCTTTTCAAAGACAGATAGGCGATATGGTAGAATTGACACCGGAAGGTGAAAAGGAAATCCATAAATACAAAAATAATTATGCAGATGCGACAAAACCATTGAGTTCAAAAGAGCGTAACTGGTCAGCATGGGACATGGGAAATCTGTGGATTGGTATGATTGTATCTATCGCAGTATATCAGGTGGCAAGTGGACTGATCGTATCTGGTATGTCATGGGCACAGGCATTGTTAACGATTGTATTAGGACATACACTTGTTATGATTTTTGCAGTTGTTCTTGGACATTTCGGTACAAAGTATGGACTTGGTTATCCGATGCTCAGTAAAATGGTGTTTGGATCAAAAGGAACTGTAGTCCCGTCAATTGTCCGTGGAGTACTTGGGTGTTTCTGGTTCGGTGTTCAGGCATGGATTGGCGGTCAGGCACTTAATGCAATTATCGGAGCAATCATTCCAGCATGGCATGGACTTGGATTTAAAGGTTTATTTATTTCATTCTTATTATTCTGGGCAATGAACGTATATATTGCAGGATCAGGATCCAGTGCATTACAGAAACTGGAAAAGTTTGCAGCACCGGTATTGATTGTGTTGAGCTTTATCGTAATCATCTGGGGAATTAGAAGTGCAGATTGGAGTGTGTCGAAACTTCTTTCTGACCCATCTCTTCAGGGAGATCCGTCCAAGAATTTCTGGACACTGTTTTTCCCGGCATTGTCTTCAATGATTGCATTTGACGGTGGTATTGCACTGTCTATGGCAGATTTCACAAAGAACTGTAAAACACAGAAGGCACAGGCAGTAGGACAGCTTGTCGGGGCACCTGTAATGACAGCATTCATTTCCTTTGTAGGAATTTGCGGAACAGCAGGAGCAGCAATTGTATTTAAAGAAGCAATCTGGGAGCCGGCAGTTCTTGTAAGTAAATTTGACAATCCGTTTATTGTAATTATTTTCTCGTTGTTCATTATTATGGCAGTACTGACAACAAATGTTGCAGCAAATCTGGTTCCACCGACAAATGTTATTGCAACTTTATTTGCAAAGAAAGTAAGCTACAAAAAAGCTGCTTTGATTGCAGCAGTACTTGCTTTATTTGCTCAACCGTGGAATGCACTGGCAAGTGCGTACGATTTGATTTATAATGTATGTGGAATGCTTGGAGCGTTGCTGGGACCTATCTCAGGATTATATCTGGTATCCTATCTGTTTGAGCATAAGACAGAGGTTGATATGGTTGATATGTACAAGGAAGACGGCGGAAAATATTATTATTCAAAAGGCTTTAATGTACCGATCATCATTATTTTTGTGGCAGCAATGATCATTATCTTTGCCGGAAAATATATTGCACCACTGAAATTTATCTTTGACAATGCATATGTAGTAGGAAGTATCGGTGCAGGTCTTGCATACTTTATTTATATTAAAGCAGCAAAAAGAGGTTAGAAACAGCACTCATCAGGTACAAAAATCACCACAGCTATGGAAAGCATAGACTGCGGTAGAAGTATAACTGAAACTAAGAGAGGAGTGGAAGTATCATGAAAACACTTGTAAAAAATGGAATGATCGTATCACCGGAGGACACTTATGAAGCAGATGTCCTGATTGAGGATGGTGTGATCGAATGTATCGGAAAAAACCTGGAAGCAAAATTTGGGGATGCAGATAAGGTGATCGATGCGAAAGGAAAATATGTTCTCCCGGGAGGTATTGATGTTCATACGCATATGGATATTGATGTCGGAATCGCGAGAGCAGTAGATGATTTTTATACAGGTACTGTTGCAGCCGCATGCGGCGGAACTACAACAATCGTAGACCATATGGGATTCGGACCGGCAGGATGCCCACTACATCATCAACTGGATGTATATCATGGACTGGCAGACGATAAAGCTGTTATCGATTATGGATTCCATGGAGTAGTCCAGCATGTAGACGAGTCTATTTTAAATGAACTTGAGACAATGATGGATGACGGAGTCCAGAGCACAAAGGTTTATATGACTTATGGCTATAAGATTGATGATGATGGTATTTTAGAAGTTCTTAAGAAGATGAAAGAACTGCATGGAATCACAGCATTCCATTGCGAGAATCATTATGTGGTAGAGCATCTGAAGAAAGAATATGGTGATGCCGGAAAGACTGCGCCGATCTATCATGCAAAGAGCAGGCCGAATCTTGCAGAAGCAGAGGCTGTAAGAAGAGTCCTTTATCTTGCGAAGCTTGCAGGTGATGCACCGGTGTATATTGTACATCTTTCTTGTAAGGAAAGTCTTGAAGCAGTTGAAGAAGCAAGAAGAAACGGACAGAAAAACATTTTTGTTGAGACATGTACACAGTATCTGACACTTACAGAAGACAGATATAAAGATCCGGATGGATTGAAATATATTATGTCTCCACCGCTTCGTACACAGCAGGATCTTGATGCGCTGTGGAAAGGATTAGAGGCAGGGGAGATTCAGATCGTTGCGACAGATCATTGTCCATTCAATTATGCAAAAGAGAAACAGGACGGCAAGGATGATTTTAGAAAATGTCCGAATGGAGCTCCGGGAGTTGAAGAAAGAATGATTCTTCTTTTCTCAGAAGGTGTAATGAAAAACAAAATCAGCATCAACAAGCTGGTAGAAGTTGCTTGTACAAATCCGGCAAAGGTGTACGGGATGTATCCTAAGAAGGGAATTATTGAACCGGGAGCAGATGGAGACCTTGTGATTATTGATGCCGATGCAAAACAGACATTGACTCACAAGATGATGCACGGAGCTGTTGATTATACTTCTTATGAAGGAACAGATCTGCACGGAAAGATTGATCTCGTAATGCAGAGAGGAAATATCATCGCTGAAAATAACGAATTTAAAGGTAATCGAGGAGATGGAAAGTATCTCTATAGAAAACCTTTTTTAGGAGATTTATAATCGAAAGTCAGAGAATCTGAAAGATACAGAACTCAAAAATAAAGGATAACAAGGCATGGAAGATACCAGGAAAAAAAAGAAAATAAAAGCTGAGACAGTCTTCATTGTTGCAGTATTACTTATCATTGTTGCAGTAATCGAAGGAACTACTTACCGAAAAATTATTCCGGCCAATCAGCCGAAAGTTGTTGTAATTCTTCCGGGAGATACAAATGATCAAAGTTGGAATAAGGGAAATTACGAAGGGATTCTTGCAAATCAGAACAAAGATAAGAAAATTGATCTGGAGTATCAGAGTAATGTCGAAGAGAAAGACTTTGACGCAGTGATTCGCAGATATGCAGAAGATAATTATAATCTGATCATACTTGCAGGATCACAGTTCGAGGAGGTTGTTTCTTCCGTGTCAGGAGATTATCCGAAAGTTGATTTTTGTATTTTAAATGGCCGATCGGCATCAGGTAAAAATACATTCTCTGTTTATCCAAAAGAAGAGGAGGCAAGCCATTTGGCGGGAATCATTGGTGGAAATCTGACGAAGACAGGAGCATTTGGCGTTATTGCCGGTTATCCGAATGAGGCAATGGAGACCTTGCTGGATCAGTATGAAAAGGATGTTCGTCAGCTGGCTGCGGATAGAAAGCTTCCGAATGCAACAGTACTCAGGGCCTATGCGAATAGTTGGGAAGATGAGGAACTTGGAAAAGAGATTGCAAACCAAATGATCGGAAAAGGTGCAGATGTTTTATTTATTTACGCAAATAAAGTTGGAAATGGCTGCATTGAGGCTGCAAAGGAAAATGGAGTAAAGGTGATTGGATTTTCAGAGAATCAAAATGATCTTGCTCCGGGAACGGTTGCAGCGTCGATTAAGTTTGATTTCGGGAAAATATATTCCTGGATTTTGGATCATTATATGGATGGAAAACTCAATGGTAATGAAGTTTATGGAGTAGGTATCGAAGAAGAAATTTTTATTCCGATTTTTACAGATGAAGTACCAAAGGAGGTACAGCAGACGGTAGAAAATAATATGAAATAATAAGAGAACCCCTAAAACAGAACTGTTAACGGTAATGTTTTAGGGGGCTTTTTGTAGTTATATATTTTAGACCATTACATTAGATCAGATGTGTACTTTCAAGCTTCTCCATAAATGCGTCGTTCATCTTGATGATCGGTTTTCTAAGAAGTAGTCCAAGCAACAGTGAAGGAACGAGGTAGATTGCCAGTTTTCCAATTTCTGCTGCATAGGTTGTTCCGTAGAATCCTGCAATACATTCACGCATCGCATTCATGCTGTGTGTGAACGGCAGAAGTGGATAAACAACCTGGAAAAACTTCGGTGCACACTGGATCGGGAATGTTCCACCACTTCCTGCAACCTGCATTACCATCAGGACAACAGCAATTGCTTTACCGATATCTCCAAAGGAGACAGTTAGTGCATAGATCAGATTCACATAGACAAAGCTTGTGAACATACCGGTTAGTACAAACATTACCGGATGCTTACACTGAATACCAAGGAAGAAAAGATCTCCAAGACAGATGAGTGCACTTTGCATGAAACCGATAATGATCAGAAGTAGGATACGTCCGATATAGAGCTGATATTCTTTCGGATGGAATAGTTTCTTCTTTGTAGAATCAGCTACAGTGACTTTTAGCATGGCAGCCATAACAACAGCACCTACCCAGATCGCAAGAGTGGAGTAGAATGGAGTCATTGCAGACCCGTAATTTTCAATTGGATAAATCTTTTTCTCATCCAGTTTGACCGGGGAGGAGAGAAAAGATGAAATCGTTTCGGAGTCTTCGGATAACAGGTTTGTTACGGCAGCCATACCTTCTGAATCATCAGTGGAAAGTTTTGTAGCTACAGCCGTCAGCTTTTCAGAAGATTCTTTTAACAGAGCAGCAGAATTAGTAAGTGCTGTCTGAAGTCCTGTAAGTCCACTTGAAGCAGAACCGGTAACGTTAGCAATATTTTCAATACTGCTGTCAAGGCTTCCAAGCATAGAGGAGACAGAACCTGTTGTAGAACTCAATGAATTGGAAAGATTATCAAGATTTCCTTTTACATTTTGTTCGTAAGTTGTCTCAACTGCCTTGACGGAAGAAGTTGCTTCGCCGATCAGACTATCAAGTTCACTCTTTAATGTAGTGGCATTTGCGGTTGCTGTAGTGATCGAAGTTGCAGCACCGTTAATTTTATCACGGAGTGCAGTCTGTCGTTCAATTGCCAGCTGAATCTGCTGATTGATTCCATTGACCGCATTTTGAATCTCAGGATAATCTGAGGAGGCGTCTGCAATAGCAGATAATGCAGCAGAAAGCTGATTATACCCGTCAATGACATTTTGTACGCGGCTACTTACGGAAGACAATGCATTTGCTGCCGCCTGTGCATCTGAGTTGTAGGAACTTAAAGCCTTGTCAATAGTATCAGAGACAGCGGTGTAGAAGCTTGCATTCTGTGCTAATGCGTCAGAAATCGTGCTTGTAGTTCCGGACAGGGCAGCAGTTAATGAATCAATTCCGGAATCAGAATTCTTTAAGGAATTGAGGCTGGTTTTTGTGCCGGAACCGGTTTCCTGAAGAAATTCTGTTGTTGTGTTCAGCATTGTAACTGCAGAGTTTGTCATGTCTGAGAAGGACTGAACAGTTGCAGCAACAGTTCCAAGATCAGATCCCATCTGATTCAAATTACTACTCATATTGTTGATCAGAGAATCATCACCTGTCTTCTTTGCGATTGAATCTACCGTCTGAAATGCATCAAGTGCGGTCTGGGCAATTGTCTCAATGAATGTCTGATTAATCTGTTTCTGGACAGCCGTTGCGCCTTTTCCGGTAATGATCGGAGCAATTGCATTTTCTTTTTCATTTTCATAATAAGTCAGATCCGGATGTTCAGCTTCAGAAGAGAAGACACTCATCATTTTCTGGCTAAAGTCTTCAGGGATTACGATCGCAGCATAATATTCTCCGGATTTTACACCTTTTTGAGCATCTTTTGAATTAGTAAAAACCCAGTTGAACTGAGAATTTTTATGCAGAGAAGAGAGGATCTGCTCTCCCATGTTGATCTTTACGGCAATAAGATCACTTTCATACCCTTTATCATCACTTGCAACTGCAAGTTTCAGCGCACCTGTATTTCCGTAAGGATCCCAGCTTGCGGAAATGTTAAACCATGCATAAAGAGTCGGAATTACAGTGATTCCCATAATAACGATCATTGCAATGACATTTTTCTGGATCTTCATCAGATCATTTTTCAGGATTAAAAAAATATTTTTCAAATTATTCCGCCTCCTTTCCACGGAAGTTTTCAAGCATTTCTTCGTAAGACATACCGGCAAGCTTTTTCTGTTCTTCTAATTTTGTATGAATGTATTCTACAACGATCAACCATACTGAAATCGCAATGATGGAAATGATCCATAAAGTCAGGAATACAATCTTTGATTCGAGACTGAACATCAGGATCAGGAAGATCAGAGGGATGATCGCAATGGCAAGGAAGCCGATGCGAATCATCTTACGGTAATTGTTTTCAAATTTCTGTGCCCGTTCAGCTGTTACAAGGCGAAGGTCTTCGATGGAAAGAGATGCCTGTAAGAGCATGGAGAGCTGTGTACTTCTGCTAAGTTCTGCTTCGTGAGGTTCGCACATCATAAATTCTGTTTCTGCCAGTTTCTTGTCGAACAGATGGTTCAGTCCGGAAAGAGCCGGGCGCAGTCCAAGTCCAATAAGCAGAGAGATCGGCACGTAGCACAGGAGCAGGATCAGAAGATCGTTGCGGAAGTTAGAACCGTAGAAACCGGCAATTGCTTCACGCATAGCATTCACACCATATGTAAATGGAAGGAGTGGATGCAGTTTCTGGAAAAAGGCTGGTGTCATCTCAATCGGGTAGGTTCCGGAAGAACCAGGAATCTGCAGGATTACGAGAATAACACAGAGCGCTTTACCAATATGCTTAAATGTAAGTGACAGTGCATAAATAATATTTACATAGACGAAAGAGCAAACCATTCCTGTCAGGATGAATTGTGCCGGATGATTGCATTGGACTCCTGGAAGGAGTGTATCACCAAGGCAGACGATAAATCCCTGAACAAGACCAACTGCCATGTATAAGAGCCAGCGTCCAAAGTATAATGTTGTCTGTCCGTAACCGCGCATGGATTCGTCTTTGTCCACTTCCATCTTAAAGATTGCGATCAGTACGATACCGCCGACCCAGATTGCAAGATTAGAGTAGAACGGTGTCATAGAAGAACCGTAATTATCTACGGCATAATAAGTCTCCGTTTTAATCTCCACAGGAGAGGACATAAATGATGAGATAGATTCTGCATCAATGCCTTCAAGAGAGAGCAGTTTTTGGTATGTAGCAGAGCCTGTCAGTGCATTCAGATCCGTCTGAATTGTACTTAGTTTGTCGCTTACGGCACTTAAAGATTCCTTCGTACTGTCAAGGAGGGCAGTTGTATTTGACAATCCACTCTCTAACTGGTCGAGCATATCATTGATCTGCTTAGAAGTAGCTGGTACTCCGTTTAGCAGTCCTTCTACCTGACCGGTCAATGTGGAAAATGTATCCAGTGTCTGTCCAAGCAGTGGAAGAATATTCTGGTCAAATGTAGAACGGAAAGTATGTAAGTTATTGATACTTTCTTTTGTCAGAGAAGTAAGCTGTTCCTGTGTTGCAGTTGTTGTATCAATCGCATCTTTGATTCCATTATTTCCAGTCTGAAGACTATTGATCAATTCCTGATTTGACTGGTTCTGAGTTTGCAGGGCAGAAATCTGTGCATTGATCTGATCTCCGATCGTTCCCGGAAACTTATTGGCAAGTTCCTGCATTTTTTTAAGAATATCTGCATTCAGTTCATTGACTGAGTTTGCATAACCAAGCGCATCACTGACAGAAGTGTTGATCTTTCCGGCTGCGGTAGCAAGTTCTGTCAGTCCTGTGGATGCTGAGCTGCTTGCCTGACCAAGTAAAAGTTCTCCGTCAGAGAGGGACTTAGAAAGTGCGGAAGAAAAATCTCCGGCAGAAGAACGTGTCGTATTCATGACAGAGTCAGCACTGGACAATGCATTTGCTCCGGATGTTGCTACATCTCCTAAAGATGTAGATGCATCTTTTGCATTTTCTATCAGCTTTGAGGTATTGGATGAGTCTTTACTGAATTTTTCTAGAAGCTGTTCGTATTCTTTGATATTATTATTTGCTTTTGTAAGCAGATCATTAATCTCTGCATTTGTTGAATCAACAGAGTCGGAAATGTTGAATACAGAATCCTTTAAAATCTCGGCAATTGTCTCAGATGCAACAGAGGAAAAGGTGTTATTAACCTGTGTCTGGATCGTGCTTGCACCTGAACTGGTGATCTTTGGCGCAATTGCATTGAGTTTTTCATTGATATAGTATTCAAGTTCCGGAGTTTCGATCTTTCCGGACAGGACACTTAGCAGGGATTCGCTAAAATCTTGCGGAATAATGATTGCTGCATAATATTCACCGGATTTAACTCCTTTAATAGCAGCATCTTTGGAAACAAACGTCCATCCTAATTGGTCGTTTTCCTTTAGTTGGTCAATGATCTGGCTGCCGGCATTGATCGTCAGATCATCATGTGTGGCATCGGTGTCCAGATTTGCTACTGCTACCTTGATGCCGGAAGTATTGGCATAAGGATCGATATTTGCTGCAATATTAAACCATGCGTAGAGTGAGGGGAGAATAGATACTCCGATCAAAACAAGTATTGCTGCCGGATTACGGAGCAAGCGTTTCATATCGCGGCGAAAAATCCGAAATGCGTTTCTCATGGATAAAACTCCTTTTCTTAAAAATATTTCTAGTAATAGATACAATGTTGATTTTCATGTCAAAAAGTATTATATTAATGTAGAAACTAATTTACAACCATTAATCAATACTGGATATGTCTAATAATAGACGAAAGATTGAAAAATGTCTAGCAGGTGAACAAAATCATTCATTTAAGCCATAGAAACGTTACTGTTCACTCCCGTGTCAATCACTCCGCTGATTGACACGGAGGATGCGTGTTTTGACTTGAATGCATCTCGCCCCATCGCCAAAGGCGATTTAAAATGGCGAGATGCGTTGCTGGTCGCACATCGTGCGAACAGTAACATAGAAACAGGGTAAAGAGTTGTTGGTCAGGAGTACTGTAAGTTATAAAGGGGGAAGAGAAGATGCAGAAGAAGACAGATCGCAGAGTCAGAAAGACAAAAAGTCAGCTTAAAACAGGTCTTGCTCAATTGATGAGGGAGAAGAGTATCAGAGAGATTACGGTAAAAGAATTGGTGGATGCGGTAGATATCAATCGTTCTACCTTTTATCTGCATTATTCTGATATACCAGGGCTGCTTGCAGAAATTGAAAATGAAATGATGGAAGAGATGCAGCGCGCAATCCGTGAACATCCAATTGATCCGGGAAAAGATACCGTTTACTATTTTATTCAGGATTTGTTTCATGTGCTTGATGAAAATCGTCAAATTGCAAGCGCACTTGTAGGACCACATGGGGATATTGGTTTTGTGCATAAGTTAGAACAGCTTTTAGAGGAGAAGAGCCGGGAGTCACTTGCGGCTCTTGTACCGGAGAAATCAGGTGAAATGAAATATTTTTATTCCTATTGCCTGAACGGATGTCTTGGTTTTGTGAAAACATGGTTAGAAACAGGCGAAAATGAAACACCAGAGTACGCAGCAGAGATGGCTTATCGAATGGTTGTAAGTTCAGTTACAGCATTTTATGACACTAAAGAAGGAAGAGAGGACAACTAAGAAATGAAACGAGAGAAATTTGGCTCACGTCTGGGATTTATCCTGATCTCAGCGGGATGTGCCATTGGCTTGGGAAATGTTTGGCGTTTTCCGTATATTACAGGAAAGTATGGAGGAGCAGCATTTGTTCTGATCTATCTGCTGTTTCTTGTTCTGTTGGGATTGCCAATCATGGTAATGGAATTCGCAGTGGGTCGTGGAAGTCAGGCAAGTATTGCACTATCCTTTGACCGTCTGGAACCACTGGGAACAAAGTGGCACTGGTATAAATGGTTTGGAATCGGTGGAAACTATCTTTTAATGATGTTCTATACAACAATCGGCGGATGGCTTCTTCTATATACAGGAAAGATGGCAATCGGAGAGTTTAAAGGACTTGATGCGGATGGTGTGACCGGAGTATTTACATCACTTCTTGGACAGCCTGTTACAATGACAATCTGTATGATCCTTGTTGTTGTGCTGTGCTTTGGAATCGTCTGTATGGGACTTCAGAAAGGTGTGGAGCAGATCACAAAGAAAATGATGATTCTCCTTTTCGTGTTGATGATCATTCTTGCAGTGCGTTCCGTGACATTGCCGGGAGCAGAGAAAGGACTGGAGTTCTATCTTCTTCCTGATTTTAAGAAAGCAGCAGAAGCAGGATTGAAAGAAGTTATTTTCGCAGCGATGGGACAGGCATTCTTTACATTAAGTCTTGGAATCGGTGCGATTGCGATCTTTGGAAGTTATATCGGAAAAGAAAGAACTCTGACAGGAGAAGCAGTCTGCGTAACAGTTCTGGATACATTAGTTGCATTGATCGCTGGATTTATTATTTTTCCGGCCTGCTTTGCATTTAATGTCCAGCCGGACAGCGGTCCGAGTCTGATCTTTATCACACTTCCGAACATTTTCAATGCAATGAGTGCAGGGAGAATCTGGGGAACAATTTTCTTCCTTTGTATGTTTTTCGCAGCATGCTCTACGATCATTGCCGTGTTTGAAAATCTGATCGCATTTGTGATGGATTTAACGAATTGTTCAAGAACAAAGGCGGTTGTGGGAAATCTGATCGCGATTATTGTACTTTCCCTTCCATGTATTTTTGGATTCAACATATGGAGCGGCTTCATGCCTCTGGGAGCAGGAAGCAGTATTCAGGACCTTGAGGACTTTATTGTAAGTAATAACCTGCTTCCGATCGGAAGCCTGATCTATCTTCTGTTCTGTACAAGCCGCTATGGTTGGGGCTGGGATAAGTTCCAGAAAGAAGCGAATGCAGGAAGTGGAATCAAGTTCCCGGGTTGGGCCAGATTCTATGTATCCTATATTCTGCCATTGATCGTATTATTTATCTTTGTGCAGGGATATTGGAGTAAATTTGTTGGATAAAACAATAACAATATTGTGAAATAAAAAACGCTGAAACAATCAGAAATTCATTGCCATTCTATTCGTGATAAGTTATAATTTAACTAATGGTTTTGCAAGAGATTTACAACTGTTCCAAACGGAAAGAATACGTTTCAATCTGAATGCAGCAGAGAGATATCTCATAGCAATAAAGACATGGATTTTGAATAGAATATAGACTCTGACGGCAAGGAAGTGAGAGATACCGAGCGGGAATAGTTGTAAAGAAGCGTTTAGACAAAAAAATATTTTGTGGTTTTAACAGACTCTTTTTCCGTTGTGGAGAAGAGTCTTTCTTTTATACCCGGAAAATAAAATGGGAGGATCAGAAATATGTTAAAGGTAGCAATTTACGGAAAAGGTGGGATTGGAAAGTCCACGATCACATCGAATCTGGCAGCAGCATTTGCCGCTATGGGGAAGCGCGTAATCCAGATCGGATGTGATCCGAAAGCAGATTCAACGATTAATCTGTTAGGCGGCGAGCCATTGCGTCCGGTAATGAATTATATGAGAGAAGAGGATGAGGAGCCGGAAGAATTAGATCAGATCGCAAAGGAAGGATTCGGTGGTGTGCTCTGTATCGAGACAGGCGGACCGACACCGGGACTAGGATGTGCAGGACGCGGGATCATAGCGACATTTCAGTTATTAGAAGACTTGCGGTTGTTTGAGACATACAAACCGGATGTTGTTCTGTATGATGTACTTGGGGATGTTGTCTGTGGCGGATTCGCAGCACCGATCCGAGAAGGATATGCAGAGAAGGTTGTGATTGTTACATCTGGAGAAAAGATGGCATTGTATGCGGCTAACAATATTTCCAGCGCAGTGCGTAATTTTGAAGATCGCAGTTATGCAAGAATCTTTGGATTGATCCTGAATCATAGAAATGTGGAAAATGAGACTAAAAAGGTACAGGCATTTGCAGAAGAAAAACAGATTCCTATTGTTGGTGAGATCCCAAGGAGTGACGAGATTATACGCTGGGAAGATCAGGGGAAGACTGTGATCGAAGGCGACGCAGATTCTGAGATCAGTAAGAGATTCTTTGAACTGGCAGAAAAGCTGTTAGAGGATGAAACAGAACGTGTGAGATAAAATATAAGTCGAGGGAAAATATATGAAGAAAGCATATTTTTGTACAGCGGAAGAACTGGAACAAAGAGGAAAGGATAATCTTCCAAAACAGTTTCAGTCAGGGGAACATTTAATCTATAGTTCGCCGGCTACGCTTGCCTTTAACTCTCCGGGAGCAGAAGGGTTCGGAGTGAAAAGAGCAGGACTTGCAGTGCCGGGATCGATCATGTTGATCGTGGCACCGGGGTGCTGTGGAAGAAATACGTCCATGATCAGTTCAATGAAAGAATATAATAATCGTTTCTTTTACCTTTGCATGGATGAGACTGATATTGTAACAGGGCGTCATCTAAAGAAGATCCCGAAAGCAGTTGCATCAATCTGTGAAAGTCTTGAGAAGAAACCATCCGTTGTGATGATCTGTATTACCTGTGTGGATGCCCTTCTTGGAACAGATATGGAACGTGTCTGTAGAAAAGCGGAAGAAAAATCCGGACTTCCGGTGCGTCCGTGTTATATGTATGCATTGACACGAGAGGGAAGAAAACCTCCGATGGTTCATGTAAGACAGTCTCTGTATTCACTTCTTGAACCGGGACATAAAAAAGGAAATGTGGTAAATCTGCTCGGATACTTTTCACCACTCGTAGATGACTGTGAATTATATACACTGCTTCAAGAGGCAGGAGTGAAAACGATTCATGAGATTTCGAGATGTGAAGATTTTGAAGAATATAAGAAAATGTCTGAGGCGAATTTTAATCTTGTTCTTCACCCGGAGGCACGATTTGCAGCAGAGGATTTTCATGACAGATTAAAGATTCCATTTATTGAACTGCGCAGACTTTATCAGATTGATAAGATTGGAAGCCAATACCAGGCATTTGGCGCAGCACTTGGAATAGAATTCCATGCAGAGAAACAGAAAAAACAGGCACAGGAAGCAATTGAGCGGTTCCGTGAAGTCTGTCCGGACCCGGTATTTGCTATTGGGGAATGTGCAAACGCGGATCCGTTTGAATTATCATTAGCATTGGTGAAATACGGATTCAAAGTAGCAGAAATTTACGGAACAATCACTGGAGAGAACTTTATTTATATCAGACAGTTGAAAAAGTTAAGTCCGCAGACAAAGATTTTTTCCAATATGGAACCGACGATGCTCTATTATGATCCAACGGAAAGTGGCGTGACACTGACAATCGGAAAGGATGCATGTTATTATCATCCGAACACAAAAGGAATCCATTGGAATGAGGAGAGACAGCCTTTCGGATATGCAGGCGTGAGAAGACTGTTTGAGGCGCTTGAACTGGCTGTGACAGAACAGGCAGAAGGTAATGTTTTGCAGAAACAGGTGGAAGTGATCGGTTCTAAATCACAAGAAGCAATTGCAGAACAGAGTCAAAAATCACTGTTCAAAGAGGAAGTGGACAAAAAAGAAGACGTTTATGTACGTGGCCTTTGGAAAGGACTGACTCCATTTGCACCGGATCAGTCAGGTGCAGCGTCCGTTTTCTATGAACTGGGAGGAATCCTTGTCATATGCGATGCGGGAGGATGTACAGGAAATGTGTGCGGATTCGATGAACCGCGCTGGTTCGGGGAACGTAGTGCGATCTTCAGTGCAGGTTTGCGAGACATGGATGCAATCCTTGGAAGAGATGACAGGCTTGTTGCGAAGCTAGCGGATGCAGCAGAGAAGATAGATGCAAATTTTGCAGCGGTGATCGGTACTCCGGTTCCGGCTGTGATCGCAACGGATTATAGAGCATTGCAGAGAATGTGCGAGAAGAAGACAAATCTTCCGATTCTGACTGTAGATACGAACGGAATGGAACTGTATGATGTGGGAGAAGAGAAGGCATGGCTGACTTTATTCAAGACATTTGCAGGAAAAGACGTAGCATCACAGAAGGAAGTTTCAGAAGAAGACGATTCTTCTAAAAAGATGAAAATCGGAGTTCTCGGTCTGACGCCACATGATGTCAGTGACCTGCATGTAGAAGAAAAGTTCCGAAAATTAGAAAATGAGAATACGCATTATATTTGCTATGGAATGGGAGCAGGTATTGATAAAGTGAAGACAGCAGGCTCTGTAGACAAGAATCTGGTTGTAGCACCGGCGGCACTCGAGACAGCAAAATATTTGGAAAAAGAATTTGGCACACCGTATGAAGTGGGATATCCATTTGTAGATGAATTGATACCTGAACTTGATTATGAAAGGAAAAAGATACTGATCATTCATCAGCAGGTGATCGCAAATGCCATCAGACAGGAAATTCGTATAAGAAGTGATGAACAACAGAATACAGAAGTTACGGTGGCAAGCTGGTTTATGATGAAATCAGAATTTTCAGAAGAAGGAGATCTTTCACTGAAAGAAGAGAAGGATTATTGTAAGCTTGTTCAAAATGGAAACTATGACATTGTCTTTGCAGATGAAAATATGAGAGGACTGGTACCGGGATTCAAAGGAACATTTGTTAATGTACGGCATTTTGCAGTCTCAGGAAAACTGCAGGAGTCATAACGGGAGGAATCGTTTATGGAGAAGGAGATAACGAAGAAAATTCGTGTCTATGGAATTGTACAGGGAGTAGGATTCCGTCCAACTGTCAGCCGACATGCAGATTCCTGTAAGATCAGAGGAAGCGTTAGTAATCGCGGACCTTATGTGGAAATTTTTGCACAGGGAAGTGAGACGGCAGTAAATCTGTTTATTGAGAAAGTCCGTACTTGTCCGCCAAAACGTGCCGCGATTCTTAAAGTTTCAGAAGAAATACTGGATACAAAGGAAAAATATCCGGATTTTTCTATCATAGAAAGCGAGAAGACAAAAGGAGAGATCTTTATTTCTCCGGATATTGCAATCTGTGAGGAATGCAAGGAAGAATTGTATGATCCCAACGATCGAAGATACTTACATCCGTTTATTAATTGTACGTGTTGTGGTCCGCGGCTTACGATTCTGGATGCTCTTCCATATGACAGAGAGCGTACGAGTATGAAAGAATTTCCGATGTGTCCGGAATGTGAGGCAGAATATTACAATCCGGAAAGCAGAAGATACGATGCGCAGCCGGTTTGTTGTAATGCGTGCGGACCGGAAGTTTATTTGATCAAAACTTCTGATAGAACGATAGACAGGAAAGGTTCTGATGCAATTACGGAAGCAAGAAGAGTGATTTCCGAAGGCGGAATCGTAGCAGTGAAGGGAATCGGAGGATTTCATCTTTGCTGTGATGCATCAAATGAGGCAGCAGTGGAACTGTTAAGAAAGAGAAAACGCCGCCCGGCGAAACCATTTGCAGTGATGGCAAGAAATCTTGAGGTAGTGCAAAGTGTCTGTGAGTTGAGTAAGGAGCAGGAAGAAATTCTCACTGGACATCAGAAGCCGATTCTTCTTTTGGTGAGGAAAGAGATAGAAACGAAGCAGCTGTGTTCATCTGTCGCACCGGGCAATCCAAAAGTAGGAGTGATGCTTCCATATGCGCCGGTGCAGTTACTTCTATTTCAATATCCGGATGGAATCAAGATGCCGGACTTTCTCGTAATGACCAGTGGAAATGTATCCGGTGCGCCAATCTGCAGATCGGATGAGGAGGCGCTCGAAGAGCTTTCGGAATTTTGTGACTGCATCTTGTCCCATGATCGGAAGATTCGTGTGAGAGCAGATGATTCTGTGATGGATTTCTATAAAAACAGACCATATATGATTCGCAGATCAAGGGGATATGCGCCACTTCCGGTCCAGACATCAGGAAAATGGAAAGGACAGGTACTGGCTGTCGGCGGAGAATTAAAAAATACATTCTGTATCGGTGTGGATAGTAGATTTTATCCTTCGGCTTATGTGGGGGACTTAGAAGATTTAAGAACGGTAAATGCATTGAAAGAGACAATACAGCGGATGGAAACATTGTTAGAAGTGGAACCAGGCGTTGTCGTCTGCGATATGCATCCCAAATATAATTCGACGGTGGTTGCGGAAGAACTGGGACTTCCTGTTTTGAAAGTGCAGCATCATTATGCACACATCTTATCCTGTATGGCAGAGAATGACTGGATGGAACAGGTGATCGGAGTATCTTTTGACGGAACCGGCTATGGAACGGACGGAACCATATGGGGCGGAGAAATACTTCTGGCAGATCTTGACGGATTCCGGAGAATCGGAAGTGTTGAACCATTTTTACAGGCTGGAGGCGACCTATCAGCAAAAGAAGGATGGCGTATCGCAGTTTCTTTAATCTGGCAAATATCTGAATCAAAAGATGAGGCGATGCAGATCATTCAGAAACTTGGTCTTTGTGAGGAAAAAGAAGCGAAAGTTCAGCTTGCGATGCTTGAGAGAAAGATCAATGCGGTAGAGTCAACCAGTGCAGGAAGATTATTTGATGGAATCAGTGCGATACTTGGAATTCGAAAGAAATCTTCTTTTGAAGGAGAAGCTTCCATGGCATTGGAATTCGCAGCAGAAGCTTATGAAAAAAGATCTGGTGAGAAGAAAATAAATGTCTTAGACGGGCAGAAGTGTTTAACTGAATCAGCAGACGACGGAAGAGAACTTCTTCAGACGGGCAGATTAGTGAAAACAGCAGTAGAAATAGTTACAAGCACGGATGTAAATATAGCAGAAGATACATCAGAACGCGAAGTAATAGAAAAAGCGGCATATGGATTCCACAAAGGACTTGCAGAGCAGATTGTCACAGCATGTATCCATGCTAAAGAGAAAACCGGATGTCAGACAGCCGCACTTAGTGGCGGTGTATTTCAGAATGGATTACTGCTTCGTCTGATGGAAGACGGATTAATTGCAAATGGTTTTCATGTGCTGACACATCAGATGATTCCGCCGAATGACGGAGGAATTGCGCTTGGTCAGGCATTTTATGGAATGAATCATGAAAGAAAGGAATAGAAAATATGTGTGTAGGATTATCAGCTAAAGTGGTTCGCATCAGTGACGGAACTGCAGTGGTAGATGCAGGTGGTGCGAAAAGGGAAGTGTCTTCAGAGTTATTAGAAGATCTGGAGCCGGGCGATTACGTGATGGTGCACGCCGGAGTCGCAATTGCAAAGATCACAGAAGAAGATGACGAAGAGACCGATCAGCTTATGGAAGAACTGCTATAGAGCAGTGAACAATGGGGTGAAAAGAATAAATGATGATGCAGGATATAACAAAAAATCAAACATCTGAAAGAAATGAGAAACAAAGAAAAACAGCGAGGGAAATCATCGAGCAGTATGATGGACCTCCGGTTCGCATTATGGAAGTGTGCGGAACACATACACATGAGATCTTTCGCCTTGGAATCCGCAAATTACTTCCAAAGCAGGTGGAACTGATCTCAGGACCGGGATGTCCGGTCTGTGTGACACCGGTTGGGTTTATTGACGAGGCAGTGTGGCTTGCACTTCAAGCAGGTGTGACAGTCTGTACGTTTGGAGATCTTGTCCGTGTACCGGGAACAAAGATGAGTCTTGCGGGAGCAAGAGAAAAGGGCGCAAAGATCCAGATTGTTTATTCACCGGCAGATGCAGAAAAATATGCGAGGTTACATCCGGAGGAACAAGTCGTGTTCCTGTCCGTTGGTTTTGAGACAACAACACCTTCTTCTTGCTTATCAGTAAAGAAAGCGAAAGAAGAACAACTAGAGAATTATTCTATCCTGACGGCAAATAAGACGATGCCGGGAGCTTATGAAGCATTAAAAGGAAGTGCAGATGTGTTTCTTTATCCGGGACATGTAAATGCAATTACCGGAACGGCATTGTGTGAATCTCTGACAAAGGAGGGAGTCAGTGGAGTTGTAGCAGGATTTACTGCGAAAGAACTGCTGACAGCATTGGCTGTTTCATTGAAACGCTACCAGGAAGAAAAACCATTTTTTGTAAACTGCTATCCAAGAGTAGTAACAGCAGAAGGAAGCAAAGAGGCACAGCGTCTTGTAGATGAACTGATGGAATCCTGCGACAGTGAATGGCGTGGTCTTGGAGTGATTCCAGATTCCGGAATGAAGCTTCGTAAAGAGTGGGGAATGTTTGATGCAAGAGTGAAATATCAGATTCCGGAAATGGAAGGAAGAGCAAATCCGGCTTGTCGTTGCGGAGATGTTTTACAGGGAAAATGTAAGCCATCAGATTGCAAAGTATTTGGAAAAGTCTGTACACCGCAGCATCCGGTAGGAGCATGCATGGTTTCAAATGAAGGTGCGTGTTCCGCTTATTTCATGTACGGAGTATAGAAGAAAATAGAAATGGTTACTGTGAACAGTGACGGAAAAAGAGGAAATAATATGAGCGAAAAAATAGAAAGCCAGACAGTTACAATGGCACACGGAGCAGGCGGAAAACAGACTTCAGAACTGATCGACAAAGTATTTGCAGCACATTTTGCAAATCCGGATCTGACAGCAGATGATGCAGCCGTATTAAATCCGCCGGTTGGGAAAATGGCAGTGTCAACAGATGGATTTATCGTATCTCCGGCATTTTTCCCGGGAGGAAATATTGGAAAACTGTCTATCTGCGGAACAGTAAATGACCTGGCCTGTATGGGGGCAAAACCATTATATCTGACTTGTGCATTTGTGATCGAAGAAGGATTCCCAATGGAGAAACTGGAGCAGATTGCGGAGGCAATGGCTAAAACAGCGAAAGAAGCAGGTGTTCGCATCGTATCAGGAGACACCAAGGTCGCCGGAAAAGGACAGGTAGACGGAGTCTTTATCACAACAACCGGAATGGGACAAATTGAAGATGGCGTACAGGTTGGCGGAGAACTTGCGAAGCCAGGAGATGCAGTTATCGTAACCGGAGATATCGGCCGACATGGATGCACGATCCTTCTTGCGAGAGAAGATTTCGGAATCGAGGCAGATGTGAAGAGCGATTGCGCCCCACTTTGGAAGACGGTGGAGGCTGTTATGGACACGACACATGAACTTCATGTGATCCGCGATGCGACAAGAGGCGGTGTCGGAACTGTATTATACGAGATCGCAGGACAGAGCCAGGTTGGAGTACAGATTGATGCAGCAAAAATCCCGGTAGCTACCGAGGTGCAGGGAGTCTGTGGAATGCTTGGACTTGAACCACTTTATCTTGCCTGCGAAGGAACAATGGTGATCATTGCTCCGGCAGAACAGGCAGAAAAGATCGTAGAGACACTTCACCAGTGTCCATACTCTCAAAATGCAGCAATCATCGGAACAATCACAGAAGAAAACCCAGGCAAAGTTATCCGTATGACAGAAATCGGAACCCAGTCCCTCCTCCCACAGCCAGGTGGAGAGTTGTTGCCTAGAATATGCTAAACCAGTTCCGAAATGCGGAGAAAGTTGTCTCTTCATGCGCTGCAAGCTAGCTTGCATAAGCAAGAAGAGACAACTTTCTCCATATGGCGAACGCCATACAGCGAAATGGAGCGTGAGCGGAATTAGCTGTAGCATGAGGAACAGAAGAGAGCAATACAGCGAAATGAAGCGCAAGCGGAATTGAGCTGTAGCATGAGGAACGGAAGAGAGCGATACAGCGAAATGGAGCGCAAGCGGAATTGAGCTGTGGCATGAGGAACGGAAGAGAGCGATATAACAAAATGCGGAAAGGAGTCAAAATGGATACAAGAGTAGCAGTAATCTCCATAATTGTGGAAAATCCGGAAGCGATCGTTACACTGAATGATCTTCTTCATGAAGCCGGAAATTATATTATCGGGCGTATGGGGATCCCATACAGGGAAAAGGGAATTAACATCATCAGTATTGCAATTGATGCACCGCAGGATATGATCAGCAGCCTTTCCGGAAAGATCGGAAGACTCAAAGGTGTGTCAGCGAAGACTGCCTATTCAAACATCATTACAAAAGCGGAGGCACAGAATGATTAAAATTGCAGTATATGGAAAAGGTGGAATCGGAAAGTCGACGACAGTCTCCAATGTGGCAGCAGCACTGGCTGAGCAGGGATTAAAGGTTCTTCAGATTGGATGTGACCCAAAGGCAGATTCAACGATTCTGCTCCGACATGGAGAAGAAGTTCCAACCGTACTTCATATGTATCAGGAAAAGAAAAAGAACCTGAAACTGGAAGATATTGTGAAAATTGGATACAAAGGAATTGTCTGCGTAGAAGCAGGCGGCCCGACACCGGGACTTGGGTGCGCAGGACGCGGAATCATAACTGCACTGGAAAAACTCGAAGAGACAGGTGCATATGAGAAATACCAGCCGGATGTAGTGCTTTATGATGTGCTCGGAGATGTTGTCTGTGGTGGATTTTCTATGCCGATGCGAAATGGGTATGCAGACAAGATCTTTATTGTTACATCTGGAGAAAATATGGCGATTCATGCAGGTGCGAATATTGCTATGGCGGTAGAAAACTTTAAGAATCGCGGATATGCCACACTGGGAGGGCTGATCCTGAATCGAAGAAATGTCCCGCGTGAGGAGGAGAAAGTAGAAGAACTGGCGGAAGATTTTCATACAAGTATCGTAGGAACTTTGACAAGAAGTGATCTTGTTCAGCAGGCAGAAGAACAGAAAAAGACCGTTCTTGAAGCATTTCCGGAAAGTGAAATGGCAGAAGAATATCGTATACTTGCCAAAGCAATCCTGATGAAAGTGAGAGAAAAACAAGAGGTGTCAAATGCTTAGAAAAGTTGGAGAATCAGCCTGGCCGATCAGTGAGAAAGATGCGGTTGTCAGCATAAAAGACGCATCCTATCCAATTCCGTTCCCACAAGGGCTGGAATTTAATTCACCGGCACATGGCTGTTGGAATATCGTTCATACCGGAATGCTGATTCCGGAAGCACATCAGATTTATGTCTGTGCGGACAACTGTATGCGGGGCGTTGTGCTTACTGCAGCAGAGATGTGTGAAGAAGATAGATTTTCCTTTGTGATCGTAGAGGAGCAGAACCTGTTAAGCGGAAATCTGGAAGATGTGACGATTGAAGGAACGGCAGATATTTTAAGAAAACTAAAAGAACGCGAGGAAAAGACGGGACAGAAAATGCCGAAGGCAGTTCTTCTGTTTACAGTATGCCTTCATCATTTTCTCGGATGCGATCTGGAGCGGATTTACAGGGAACTGGAGCAACGATTTCCAGAAATCAGATTTTTGAGATGCTATATGGATCCAATTATGCAAAAACATGGACCAACACCGGATCAAAAGCTTCGAAAAGCAATGTATGAACCACTGAATCCCGATCAGAATAAAATGGATACAAAACAGATTTCCATATTGGGGAGTGACTTTGCGTTAGATCTAAGCTGTGATTTAAAGGAATTGCTAGCTATAGCAGGATATAAAGTCAGAGAATTGCAAGATTGCAGCACATGGGAAGAGTATGAAGAATTGGGAAATGCGGGAACATTTCTCTGTTGTTATCCATCTGGAAAGTACGGGATTGAAACACTGGCAGAAAGATTAAGAAGAGCATTTCTTTATCTGCCACTTAGTTTTGATTATGAAGAAATCAGAAACGAAGAAGAGACTCTGTGGAATTCTTTGGGAGTGGAAGGAAAGCAGATTCTAAGTGAATGGATGGAAAAGAAAATCACACTTTGCGAAGAAGCGTTAAATCATGCAAAACAAATTATTGGAAATGCTCCAATTACGATTGATTATACTTTCCATCCGCGTCCACTTGGACTGGCCAGGCTTTTGCTGATACATGGATTTAACGTAAAGACTGTTTTTCTGGACAGTATAAGTCCGGAAGAAAAAGAAGTATTTGAATGGCTGAAAGTAAATGCACCAAAACTGGAACTTCGTGCGACAGTTCATGCAAAGATGCGTGTACTGCATGAAGCGCATCCTTCGGAAAAGACACTTGCAATCGGTCAGAAAGCAGCGTGGTCTACAGGAAGTCATTACTTTGTAAATCTAGTTCAGGGAGCCAGCCTGCAAGGATTTGACGGAATCCGAAGGACAGCGGAACTTATGGAAGAAGCATTTTTGAATGAAAAAGATCCGAAAACAATGATCGTAAGAAAAGGATGGGGGTGCACAAGCTGCATATGAGACAATCATATCGAATCATACCGATTTATACTTCAGATGTATCAGGTGTCTGTTCTGCACTTTATGAGTTGGGAGGCATGGTCGTGATGCACGATCCATCCGGCTGCAATTCTACCTATAATACACATGATGAAATTCGCTGGTACGATCAGGATAGCCTGATTTTTATTTCAGGTCTGACAGAGATTGATGCGGTCATGGGAAATGACGAAAAATTTTTATCAGATATCAAAGAAGCAGCACGTGAATTTCATCCGAAATTTATCGCACTTGTCAGTTCACCGATTCCATTTATGAATGGAACCGATTTTCCGGCACTGGCGAAAGTGCTGGAAATTGAAACAGGAATACCATCCTTTGCAGTGCCGACAAATGGAATGCATGATTATGTATATGGAGCAGGAATCGCATTCGAAGAAATTGCAAAAAGATTTGTTACAGAAAAGGAAGCAAGAGGAAACTATGCAAAACGGACAGTAAACCTGCTTGGAGCAACACCACTAGATTTTGGTCCATTTCCCAGAGTAGAAGAATTAAAAAATAATCTGGAGAAATGTGGATGGGAGATCCTTTCAACCTGGGCGATGGGAGACAGTTTGGAAGATCTTGTAAAAGCAGGAAATGCAGAGATCAACCTTGTCGTGTCAGCAGTTGGGCTGCGGGCAGCAAAAGCGTTAAAAGAAAAGTTTGGAACCCCTTATGTGATCGGAACCCCTTATAAAGAATATGCAGAGAGAATCAGTGAAGCTTTGGAAAAGAAAATACCTATGCCGGCATTGGAAGATCGAAAAGAATGGGAAAAGAATACAGCTATAGAAGATTGGAAATCACAAATAGTTACTCTGATCGGTGAGCCGGTTACAACAACATCTCTTGCAGCTTTAATTGAAAAAGAATATCACTATAAAACAAAGGTTCTTTGTCCGTTAGAGGAAACGGATGGACTGATTGGAAGTCAGGATTTAAAAGTATGCGGTGAAGAAGAGATGGAAGAGGCACTGAAGGATGCGCAAATTGTTGTAGCGGATCCATTATATCGCCCAATCTGCCCGGCTGAGTGTGAGTTTTATGAGAGAGCACACATAGCATTTTCAGGGAGAATGTTTCTAAAAAATAAATAAGTAGGGAATGGCCTGGATTTTTGAATTGTTGTTTTGATTCCTATGGATCCAGGTCGATTTTTATCATTGACAGTAGCAGTTTATTTTGCTATAGTTAATCCACATCAAAATCTCAGACATATATTTCTATATTTCATTTGTCTGAACATGTTATCGAAGAGATAACAATATCTCATTTTCAAGGCTATATCAGCATGAGATTCCATTTTTGATGATTTAAAAACAAAAGAATAAAAATCAGGGAGGAACTGTCTATGGGAAAAGCAGATGTTAATGTCAATATCTGGCTAAGTGAAAAAAATCGATTCGCAAATTTATTTAATGGTGTGATTTATGGTGGAGAGAATGTGATATTGCCTGAAGATTTAGAAGAGGTAAATCCAGTCTCATCTGTTAATGTGAAAAACAGAGTAGGAAAAACGAAAAGTATGAAGAAATACCGGGACATTATTATGCGATGGAAGAACCAGGCGACGCTTGTACTTCTTGCGAATGAAGCGCAAGATAAGATTCATTATGCTATGCCACATAAAGTGATGCTTTATGACGGAATGGATTATGAAACACAGATTCGAAATAACTGGGAATGTTTTACAGAAGGCCAAAGGCAGGCTAAAAAAACAGGACAGACGTTAGAACATCTTACAGCTGGAGAATACTTATCTCGTTTTCGAAGAACAGACCGATTAACGCCGATTATTTCGCTCGTATTTTATTATGGATCAGAGCCGTGGGACGGGCCGGTGGACTTATATGACATGTTTCGATTAGAAGGAACGGAAAAAGAAAAAGCAATTCTTGAAAAATATCTTCCAAATTATCGGATTAATCTGGTAGATGCAGAACGCTTAGAGGAAACAGAGAGGTTCTCTGAGGATTTACAAGTGATATTAACTATGCTAAAATATAGAAAAGATAAGGATGGATTAAGAAACTATGTTAATGAAAATAAGCAATTCTTTCAAAAGGTTGACCATGAGACAAGTCAGGCGATGAAGGCATTTTTAAATATGAAACAGATACCAGGTGAGACCGAGAATGAGGAGGAGATAATCAATATGTGTGAAGCAATTCAAGAAATGTATGACGATGGCGTAAGAGATGGAATGAAGCGAGGAATCCAGCAGGGAAGGGATGATCTGTTAAAGGAAAAAGTAAAGAGAAAGCTGCAGAAACAAAAATCACTTGAGCAGATTGCGGATGAATTAGAAGAAGATGTCAAGGTGATTCGGAAGATAATAAAAGAAGTACAGTGATACAGCATTTGCTGATTGGTGTTACCGAACCGACAGGAAGTTTTGAATAATGAAAAAGACGGGATGACAGATCAATACTGTCACCCCGTCTTTTTCAGATACCACTTTTCTATCAGACTGATTATCGCATACAACAGCACTGCAATGATACATAGAATGCAGATACTCATCAGAAGCCAGTCAAGTTTAAATACCTGGCTGGAATAGATGATCAGGTATCCAAGTCCGCTTCTTGCGGCTAGAAATTCACCGATGATAACTCCGACAAGACAAAGTCCAATATTGACTTTCATATTACTGATGATTGCCGGAATGGAACCAGGAAGAACCACCTTGGTCAGCGCATGCCTGCGTTTTCCATGTAGTGTGTAGATCAGACGAATTTTTTCCTGGTCGATCGTAGAAAAACTGGTGTAGAGGTTCAGGATACTTCCGAAAATTGCAACGGACATTCCGGCAACAACAATGGTTGTGGTATTGGCACCCAGCCAGACAATAAGTAAGGGCGCCAAGGCAGATTTTGGCAGGCTATTTAGGACAACCATGTAAGGGTCAAGAATTTCGGAAAGTCCATGGAAACACCAGAGGAGGATTGCAATCAGAATGCTGGTAAGTGTGACCAGAAGAAAGCTGACAAGTGTCTCATACAGGGTGATTCCAATATGGTGAAAGACAGAACCATCCTCTGTCATTTTCAGAAAACAGGTTATGATACGGGAAGGGCTGCTGAAGATAAAGGAATCAACAACTCCGGTATCGGCACAGATTTCCCATTGTAACAGGAATAAGAAAAGAATCAGAATCCGCAGAAAGACGACCATCCGTCGGCGTCTGCGGAATTTTTTGAGAAAACGAAGATGCTCAGTTGTCATGGTTTAGCTCCTTCCAGATTTGATTAAAGTAGTGTTTGAATTCAGGTGCATTCCGCCGATTTAAAGGTGTGTCTTGTTCTAATTTAAAGAAAATCGGAATTTCGCAACGGACTTTGGCAGGACGGTTGGTGAGGACAATGACCCGGTCGGAAAGGCTGACTGCTTCCGATAGATCATGAGTGACAAGAAGTGCGGTCTTTCCACTCTGTCGGATAATCTGGCCGATGTCGTCGCTGACGGTCAGCCTGGTCTGATAATCCAGAGCGGAAAAGGGCTCATCAAGCAGTAAGAGTTGCGGATCAGGCAGCAGAGTCCGAATCAGGGCGGCACGCTGGCGCATTCCTCCGGAAAGCTGGGAGGGACGTGCAGAAGCAAATTGTTTTAAACCATATTGTTCGAGAAGCTCATACGCACGTTTTTTGGTTGCAGTATTTAGTGTGCCGCAGATTTCCGGACCGAGGGTGACATTCCGGTAAATACTGCGCCAGTCCAGTAAATGATCGTGTTGGAGCATATAGCCAATCAGGGGGGAATTTTCCTTGAGAGGGATACCATTTAACAGGATTTCTCCTGCATCTGGCTTCATCAATCCACAGATCAGGGAAAGAAGTGTAGATTTGCCGCATCCGGAAGGACCGACAACTGCTGTGAAGGTTCCAGGTTGCACGGAAAAGGAAAGATCAGATAAAGCCCTTGTTTCTGCGTCCAATGTGTGATAAGAATAATATATGTTATGAAGTTCCAGAAGAGAATTCATTGAAGACTCCATTTCAGTAGTAGTTAATGTTATGATATGTAAAAATAATCCTGAGAGTGAATCAATGAACATGTCAGGCGTTTTAGAAAAAAGGAATGATTGATCTGGAACAAAGATACAGGAGAATGATGAAAATGAACTTACAGAAAATAAACTATCAGAAAGAACTGGAGAAGCTTCTGACAAGACTGGAAAAGGAAGAAAAAGTACCAACTCTTTTACTACATAGTTGCTGCGCACCGTGCAGTAGTTATGTATTAGAGTATTTATCACAGTATTTTAAAATCACTGTCTTCTATTATAATCCAAATATTTATCCGGAAAGTGAATACACAAAGCGCATCCTGGAACAACAGAAATTGATTGAAGAGATGCATTTCCGCTATCCGGTATCATTTTTAGCCGGTAAATATGACCGCGACCGATTCTATGAGATGGCAAAAGGACTGGAAGAAGTGAAAGAGGGCGGTTCGAGATGCATGGGATGCTATGAACTTCGTCTGAAGGAAGCCGCAGAAATTGCAGTAGCCGGAGAATTTGACTATTTTACAACAACACTTAGTATAAGTCCGATGAAGAATGCGCAGAAGTTGAATGAGATCGGACAACGTGTCGGTGAAGAATATGGTGTACAGTATCTGCTTTCTGATTTCAAGAAGAAGAACGGATATAAGAGATCTATCGAATTGTCTGGAATCTATGGTCTTTATCGTCAGGATTATTGTGGATGTGAGTTCTCCTATAAAGCGCGTCAGGCAGAAAAATGTGTGTGAAATGACGGAAGAAGCAATCAAAATAGCAGAAAATAAGAAAAAATCTACAGAATTCGTCGAAATCAGGTATATTTTGCAAGTTTATAGTAGACATTTGACACTTTAGTGTGATAAACTAATGGGCAAATACGATATAATAGAAAAGGGGAAAGACAGATGGCACAGTTATGGGGCGGTCGTTTTACAAAAGAGACAGATCAGCTGGTTTATAATTTTAACGCATCCATCTCTTTCGACAAGAGATTCTATGAGCAGGATATCCGCGGAAGTATTGCACATGTGACAATGCTTGCAAAGCAGGGAATTCTGACGGAGGATGAGAAGAAGCAGATCATTGACGGACTGAACGGAATCCGTGAGGATGTGGAAAACGGAACACTTGAGATTACAGATAAATATGAAGATATTCACAGCTTTGTTGAGGCAAACCTGATCGAACGGATCGGGGATGCAGGAAAGAAGCTGCATACAGGAAGAAGCAGAAACGACCAGGTTGCACTGGATATGAGACTTTATACAAGAGATGAGATTATTGAGCTTGACGGACTTTTGAAAGAGATTCTGGAAGTTCTTCTGAAACTGATGAAAGAGAATGTCGAAACTTACATGCCGGGATTTACACATCTTCAGAAAGCACAGCCGATCACTCTTGCACATCATATGGGAGCTTATTTCGAGATGTTCAAACGTGACAGATCCAGAATGAAAGACATTTATAAGAGAATGAATTACTGTCCGTTGGGAGCCGGAGCACTTGCCGGAACAACTTATCCGCTTGACAGAGAGTACACGGCAGAGCTTCTGGATTTTGCAGGACCGACACTGAACAGTATGGATTCTGTATCTGACAGAGATTATCTGATCGAGCTTTTGTCAGCGATGTCAACTGTGATGATGCATCTGAGCAGATTCTCAGAGGAAGTGATCATCTGGAATTCCAACGAATATCAGTTTGTGGATATTGATGACGCTTACAGTACAGGAAGCAGTATCATGCCACAGAAGAAGAACCCGGATATTGCAGAGCTTGTCCGTGGTAAGACAGGAAGAGTTTACGGAGCATTGACATCTCTTCTGACAACGATGAAGGGAATTCCGCTTGCTTATAATAAAGATATGCAGGAAGACAAAGAACTTGTATTCGACGCAATTGATACAACAAAAGGATGTCTGGCGCTCTTTACAGGAATGCTTAAGACAATAAAGTTTAACGATGCACGCATGGAAGAGAGTGCGAAGCATGGATTTACCAATGCGACAGATGCAGCAGATTATCTGGTGAATCATGGAGTTCCGTTCCGTGATGCACATGGAATCGTGGGACAACTCGTACTGTACTGCATTGAGCATAAGAAAGCACTGGATGATATGACAATGGAAGAATTCAAAGCCATCTCACCAGTGTTTGAAGAAGATATTTATGATGCGATCAGCATGAAGACCTGTGTAGAGATGAGAAATACGATCGGTGCACCGGGAAAAGCGGCAATGGAGAAAGTGATCGCAATCGAAGAAGCTTATCTTGTGACAGAGTAATGGATCATCACAGCGAGCAAAAATAACTGAATATTTTCTTTCATTATATAATGGGAATTGAAAGAGAACGTTTGGATAGAAGATAGAAAATAAGAAGAAAAGGGAGAAGAAAACAATGGAGCAGAAATTAAAAGTAGGTATCCTTGGAGCAACAGGTATGGTAGGACAGAGATTTATTTCTCTGCTTGAGAATCATCCATGGTTTGAAGTTGTAACAGTAGCAGCAAGCCCGCGTTCCGCAGGTAAGACATATGAAGAAGCAGTAGGTGACCGTTGGAAAATGGATACACCGATGCCAGAAGCAGTTAAGAAGCTGGTAGTCCTGAATGTAAATGATGTAGAGCATGTAGCATCTACAGTTGATTTTGTATTCAGTGCAGTGGATATGTCTAAAGACGAGATCAAAGCAATTGAAGAAGCGTATGCGAAGACAGAGACACCGGTTGTATCTAACAATAGTGCACACCGCTGGACACCGGATGTACCGATGGTAGTACCGGAGATCAATGCAGATCATTTTGAAGTGATCAAAGATCAGAAGAAACGTCTTGGAACAACACGCGGATTCATTGCAGTAAAACCAAACTGCTCAATCCAGAGCTATGCACCTTGCCTTGCAGCATGGAAAGAGTTCGGACCAAAAGAACTGGTTGTTACAACATACCAGGCAATTTCCGGAGCAGGTAAGACATTCAAAGACTGGCCGGAAATGGTTGGAAATATCATTCCATTCATTGGTGGAGAAGAAGAGAAGAGTGAGCAGGAGCCGCTTCGTGTACTTGGTAAAGTAGAGAACGGACAGATCGTGAAAGCAGAGCTTCCGAAGATCACATGCCAGTGCGTGCGTGTACCGGTTCTGAACGGACATACAGCAGCAGTATTCATCAACTTCGAGAAGAAGCCTACAAAAGAGCAGCTGATCGAGAAGCTTGTAGCATTCAAGGGATTCCCACAGGAAGCAGAACTTCCGAGTGCTCCGAAGCAGTTTATCCAGTATCTTGAAGAGGACAACCGTCCACAGGTAACAGAGGATGTGAACTACGAGCGCGGAATGGGCGTATCTATCGGACGTCTGAGAGAAGATACAATGTTCGATTACAAGTTTATCGGACTGTCTCATAACACAGTAAGAGGTGCAGCAGGTGGAGCAGTTCTCTGTGCAGAGGCATTGACTGCAAAAGGATATATTGCAGCAAAATAAGAAAAATAGAAAAAGGCAGTGGCAATACCAAAATCGTCACTGCCTTTTATGCGTGATAGACCAGAGACAGAAATTGGGGCATTGTGAGAGTGGTCGGATCACATAGATGTTTTATAAAATGGTAGTAAGAGGAGGGCCTTATGGAAAAGGAAAATAAGGGAAGAGCGATAGCGCTGCTTCCAATTGGAGTATTTTTAATTATTTTTCTCGGCGCGGGAATTGTGTTCGAAGATTTTTATGCGATGCCGGCAATTGTAGCTTTTTTGATCGCATTGTTTGTTGCATTTTTGCAGAACAAAGAATTGAGTTTTAACAAGAAGATTGAAGTAATTGCGAAAGGCGTTGGTGAGGAAAATATCATCACAATGAGTTTGATCTTCCTCTGCGCAGGAGGATTTTCCGGTGCGGTTACAGCAGCAGGCGGAGTAGACAGTACAGTCAATTTAGGATTGTCATTGATCCCGGCGCATTTTGCAGTTGCAGGTTTGTTCCTGATCGGATGTTTCATTTCGGTTTCTATGGGAACTTCCATGGGAACAATCGCAGCACTCGCACCGATCGCAGTCGGAATCAGTGAAAAAACCGGATTCGCACTTAGTATCTGTATTGGAGCAGTTGTGTGTGGAGCTATGTTTGGAGACAACCTTTCTATGATCTCTGACACAACGATCGCAGCAGTTAAGACACAGGGCTGTGAGATGAAAGATAAGTTCAAAGCGAACTTCTTTATCGTTCTTCCGGCAGCAATTATTACAGTTTTAATCTTCTGGCTGGCAACAAGAAATATGAGCTTCCAGCTTGAAGAGAATCTTAATTACAGCCTTTGGGAAGTTCTTCCGTATATGGTAGTTCTTCTTGGAGCACTTATTGGAATTAATGTATTTGTTGTATTGATCAGTGGAATTGTGATTTCCCTGATTGTAGGCGTAAGCATGGGACATATTGCACTTTCTGAGATGTTCCAGGTGGTAGGAAGTGGTGTAACATCAATGTATGATATCACAGTTATTTCTATCATTGTAGCATGTATCGTATCGCTGGTTAAAGAGCATGGTGGAATTCAGTTCATTCTGAATTTGATCAAGAGCAATATTAATGGAAGAAGAGGAGCAGAGTTCGGAATCGCACTTCTTGCGCTTTTTGTTGATGCATGTACAGCGAATAATACAGTTGCAATTGTTATGACAGGACCAATCGCAAAAGAAATCAGTGAAGAGTTTGATGTAGATCCGAGAAGATCAGCCTCACTTCTGGATATGTTTACTTCTGTTGGACAGGGAATCATTCCTTACGGAGCACAGCTTCTCTCAGCAGCAACATTGACCGGACTGACACCGCTTCAGATTATTCCGAATCTGTATTATCCGCTTCTTATGGGAGTATGCGGAGTTTTGGCAATCATCTTCCGGCCACAGAGTAAAAAACTACAGTAAAGTAAAGTGGTAACTTAAAAAAGCAAAAATAATATATTTCCTTGTGGTATAAGAAAAGTTGTGTTATACTTGCAGACAAGAGTGATTTTCACTGGAAACTATAAGTAAGAAATCAAAATAAAAGAGGGATGTAAGGATGAATCTATTATACAAAAGCACCAGAAATTCAGACAAGACTGTTACAGCTTCACAGGCCATCTTAAAGGGACTGGCTGATGACGGAGGACTGTTTGTTCCTGTATCCGTTCCGAAGTTGGATGTAACAATGGATGAACTTAAAGACATGTCTTATCAGGAGACAGCTTATGCAGTTATGAAACAGTTCTTTACAGATTTTACAGAAGAAGAACTGAAACACTGCATCAACAGTGCTTATGATTCAAAGTTTGATACAGAAGTGATCGCACCACTTGTGAAGGTGGGAGATACTTATCATCTGGAACTGTTCCACGGAGCAACGATCGCATTTAAAGATATGGCACTTTCTATCCTGCCGCATCTGATGATCACTTCCGCAAGAAAGAACCAGGTGAAAAATGATATCGTGATCCTGACAGCAACTTCCGGAGATACAGGTAAGGCTGCACTTGCAGGTTTTGCAGATGTTCCGGGAACAAAGATCATCGTGTTCTATCCAAAGGGAGGCGTAAGCCACGTTCAGGAATTACAGATGGTGACACAGAAGGGAGAGAATACTTCTGTTGTAGCAATCCATGGTAACTTTGATAACGCACAGAGCGGTGTGAAGGCAATCTTTGAAGACAAAGAGCTGGCAGCAGAATTAGATGCGAAGGGATATCAGTTCTCATCAGCAAACTCCATCAATATCGGACGTCTTGTACCGCAGGTTGTTTATTATGTATATGCTTATGCAAAGCTGCTTGAGAATGAAGAGATCCAGGCAGGCGAGGAGATCAATGTTACAGTTCCGACAGGAAACTTTGGAAATATCCTTGCTGCATATTATGCAAAACAGATGGGCGTGCCGATCGCAAAACTGATCTGTGCTTCTAATGATAACAAGGTTCTCTTTGATTTCTTCCAAACAGGTGTCTATGACAGAAACAGAGAATTTATCTTGACATCTTCTCCATCCATGGACATTCTGATCTCCAGCAACCTGGAGCGTCTGATCTACACAATCGCAGGACAGGATGCACAGAAGGATGCAGAGCTTATGACACAGCTGAAAGAAAAAGGTGTTTATGAGATCACAGCTGAGATGAAGGAAGGTCTGAAAGACTTTGTCGGAGGATTTGCGACAGAAGAAGAAGTGAAAGAGACGATCCATGACACATATCAGAAGACAGGATATGTGATGGATACTCATACAGCAGTTGCTGCACATGTATGTGCACAGTATCGTAAAGATACACAGGATGAAAAGAAGTGTCTGGTTGCTTCAACAGCAAGTCCGTACAAGTTCGTACGCAACGTTATGACAGCAATTGATCCAAAGTATGATGAGATGGAAGATTTCGCACTGATCGATGAGCTTGAGAAAGTATCAGGCTTCCCGATTCCAAATGCAATCAAAGAAATCCGTGATGCAGAGGTTCGTCATACAACAGAGTGTGACGCAGATCAGATGAAAGAGACAGTAAAAAATATTCTTGGGGTGTAAAAAATGGATAACAGCATGTGGGGATTTATAGGTATTTTCGTTCTATGTTGTGGAATTTACGCATTGTATTCCTTTGTTATAATGAAGGTAAAGGGTGAGATCAATGCATCAATTCTTCTGGGAAAAGATTATACTTATAAAAAATGTAAGGACAAAGAGGCTTATATTGCAAAGACCGCACCGGCACTTTTGGTCTTCGGACTGGTGTCTGTGATCTATGGAGTGATCGATGTGATTCACTGTTATGTTCATACAATGACAATAGTAGATACAGTTGCAATGATTATTTTCCTTATTGTATTGATCTGGTTCGGTGTTTATACAAGAAATCTCAGAAACAGATATTATTAAAAATGTCAGTTCCGTTTCTTTTTGCTGACAGAAATGTAAAATCCACATATTTACAGTTGTAAAAATGATGTGGATAGAGTATAATAGCAATAGGTTAAGAAAGAAGAAATACCTGAAATGTGCGAGAACCCTGATATTTTGAACCTACATTATTTAAAAAGGGATTCCGATAAGACTGAGTAATATGCCAGGCCTCCGTTTTAGCAGTGGACGGCAGAAAAGCAGGATGAGGTTGCCCACCTAGCTGTGGCTAGGACTCAAAATACAGGGAACGGCATTTTGGGGATTAGACAAAAGATAAAGTTAAGGGACAGCTGAAGAGATTCGGCTGTCTTTCTTTTTTGCTTGAATATTGAGAATAGTTATGGTATTATCCATGAAGTAACAATTTCGTGACGGCTTAGAAGAAACATAAGCCGTTCTGAGTATTTAACCTGGAGAGTTAAAGAAAATGGAGAAGTTTAATAAGATAAAAGAGCGTGGATTGCGAATTGCAGCTACCGTGAGTTCGCATCATACGGGAGCTTTCGCAGCACAGGCGGCATATTTCTTTGTGCTTTCATTGATTCCTATCTTTATGTTGCTTTTAACAATGGTACAATTTACACCAGTGACGAAAGCGGATGTGATGGAGGCTGTACTTCCAGTATTTCCATCCACAGTCAGCCCAATGATTGAAAGCATTGTGAATCAGGTATATATGACTTCAGGTACGATCATTCCTTTGACAATCCTTGTGGCTTTGTGGTCAGCGGGAAAAGGAGTACTTTCTGTAACATATGGATTGAACTGTATTTATCAAAACACAGAGACGAGAAATTATTTTTACCTTCGCGCAAGAGCATGTATGTATACTTTTTTGTTCCTTGTGGCAATCATGCTCTCATTGGTGCTTTCCGTATTCGGCAACAGTATTAGTGTTGTAGTTTATGAACATGCACCGCTTATAAGTAAAGCAATTCATAAGATTATACAGTTGAGGATTTATTTCACACTTCCACTTCTGACTTTCTTCTGGGATTTGGTGTACAAGTATCTTCCAAACCGTGGCGCGGAAGGAAAGACGACTCTACGGAAACAATTGCCAGGTGCATTCTTTACAGCGTGCGGCTGGATGGTACTGTCCTTTATCTTTTCTGTTTATTTGGATATCTTTAAAGGATTTACCAATATGTATGGAAGCTTTACAACAATCATTCTTGTTATGTTGTGGTTATATGCGTGTATGTATATTATTCTGCTTGGGGGAGAAATCAATGCAATTTTAGAAGGAGTTAAAAGCAGAAAATAGGAAAAACACAAACTATTATAGGAGTTCATTTAGACTTGACAAAAAGAAATGCTGTGTTAAAATAATTAAGGTAAATTCACTTAGAATATGAAAAGTTTATTAGATTTGAAAAGCAAAGATCGTGCACAGTAGAGACCTGTTTTCTTGCAGAGAGAGAGAATCGTCGGCTGAAAGTTCTCTTAAGTTCAGATAGCGATCGAAATTCACACGTGAGCTGCATTTTTGAAAGGAAGCATCTGAGAGACAGTTGGAAGAACAGATTTGTCCGGATGTGATAAGTAGAGAATGCCGTACGTTGTACGTTACACAACTTAGAGTGCCTGTAGATCAGACTGCAGGAATCAGGGTGGTACCGCGAGTGATTCAGACCTCGTCCCTTTTGGGATGAGGTCTTTCTTTATGAAAACGTTCGTCCCTGATAAGTGAGTTAAGAAAGGAGAAAACGATGAAAGAAAGACTGGAACAGATTAAAGCGGAAGCAGTCGCAAGAATTCAGGAGGCTGACGTTCCGGAGAAACTCAATGACGTGCGTGTAAAGTTTCTTGGTAAAAAAGGTGAACTGACAGCCGTATTAAAAGGAATGAAAGATGTTGCACCGGAGGAACGTCCGAAGGTTGGACAGCTTGTGAATGATACGAGAGCAGCAATTGAGGAGCTCTTAGAGGAATCTAAGACAAGAATGGAGAAAGCAATCCGTGAGGAGAAGCTGAAAGCAGAAGTAATAGACGTTACACTTCCATCTAAGAAGAACAGTGTAGGACATAGACATCCGAACACAATCGCACTGGAAGAAGTAGAGCGTATCTTCGTAGGCATGGGATATGAAGTTGTAGAAGGACCAGAAGTTGAGTATGATCTGTACAACTTTGAGAAGCTGAACATTCCGGCAGATCACCCGGCAAAAGATGAGCAGGATACTTTCTATATTAATAAGGATATTGTACTTCGTACACAGACATCTCCGGTGCAGGCTCGTGTGATGGAACAGGGAAAACTTCCGATTCGTATGATCGCACCGGGACGTGTATTCCGTTCTGACGAAGTAGATGCAACACATTCACCATCCTTCCATCAGATTGAAGGTCTTGTGATCGACAAGAATATTTCCTTCGCTGACTTGAAAGGAACACTTGAAGTATTCGCAAAAGAGCTGTTTGGACCGGATACAAAGACAAAATTCCGTCCACATCATTTCCCATTTACAGAGCCAAGTGCAGAGGTGGATGTAAGCTGCTTTAAGTGTGGCGGCAAGGGATGTCGTTTCTGTAAAGGATCAGGCTGGATCGAGATTCTTGGATGTGGTATGGTTCATCCACATGTTCTCGAGATGTGCGGAATTGATCCGGAAGAGTACAACGGATTTGCATTCGGTGTAGGACTTGAGCGTATCGCTCTTCTGAAATACGAGATCGACGATATGCGTTTATTATACGAGAACGACATCAGATTCTTGAAACAGTTCTAGTGAGAACAGCAGAAAAACAAGCACGAGCGAAGTGAGTATTTGTTTTTCTGTTCGAACGGTGCGATAAAATCTTCAAGCGACGCGAATGCGGCGCGACAACGGCGTAGAGCCGTTGGATTTTAGAGCCTCCATTTTGAGCAGAACAAAAAATAGAAATAAGGAGATATAAAATGGATACTTCATTATCATGGATCAAAGCGTATGTCCCGGATCTTGACGTGACAGCGCAGGAATATACAGATGCAATGACTCTGACAGGAACAAAGGTTGAAGGATTCAAGGAGTTGGATGCAGACCTTGACAAGATCGTTGTTGGTCAGATCGAGAAAATCGAAAAACACCCGGATGCGGATAAGCTGGTAGTTTGCCAGGTAAATATCGGTACAGAGGTAGTTCAGATCGTAACAGGTGCCAAAAATGTGTTTGAGGGAGCAAAGCTTCCAGTCGTATTAGACGGTGGACGTGTTGCAGGCGGACATGAGCCGGGACAGAGAGTTGCCGGTGGAATCAAGATTAAGAAGGGAAAACTTCGTGGAGTTGCAAGTTACGGAATGATGTGTTCCATCGAAGAACTTGGTTCTACAAAGGAGATGTATCCAGAACAGCCGGAGAATGGTATTTACATTTTCCCGGAGGATACAGAGGTTGGAGCAGATGCGATAGAGCTTCTTGGTCTTCATGATGTTGTTTTTGAATATGAAATCACATCAAACCGTGTAGACTGCTACAGTGTAGTAGGTATCGCACGTGAAGCAGCTGCTACATTTAATAAAGAATTTAAACCACCGGTTGTGACAGAGACAGGAAATGATGAAGATGTCAATGACTATGTGAAGGTATCAGTAGAGAACACAGATCTGTGTTCCAGATACTGTGCAAGAGTTGTTAAGAATATTAAGATCGGACCATCACCAAAGTGGTTACAGCGCAGACTGTCATCTGTTGGAATCCGTCCGATCAACAACCTGGTTGATATTACAAACTATGTAATGGAAGAGTACGGACAGCCAATGCATGCTTATGATCTTGATACACTTGCAGGACATCAGATCGTAGTTAAGAATGCACAGGATGGAGATAAATTCGTCACATTGGATGGACAAGAAAGAACAATGGACAAAGATGTTCTGATGATTTGTGACGGAGAAAAGGCCGTCGGAATCGCCGGAATCATGGGAGGAGAGAATTCCATGATCACAGATAACGCGAAGACAATGCTTTTTGAGGCAGCTTGTTTTGACGGTGTGAACATCCGTAAGTCCAGTAAGCGTGTCGGACTTCGTACAGATGCTTCCGGTAAGTTTGAGAAGGGACTTGACCCGAACAATGCAATGGCTGCACTGAACCGTGCATGTCAGCTTGTAGAAGAGCTTGGAGCTGGTGAAGTTGTCGGAGGAGCAATCGACGTATACAGCAAGAAGAAAGAGCCTGTACGTGTTCCATTTGATGCAGAGAAGATCAACCGTATGCTTGGAACAAATATTTCTGAGGAAGAGATGCTTGGATACTTCAAGAAGATTGATCTTGATTATGATGCAGAGACGAAAGAAGTGATCGCACCGACATTCCGTCACGATCTGTTCAGATTAGCTGACCTTGCAGAGGAAGTTGCAAGATTCTTCGGATATGACAATATCCCAACAACACTTCCATCCGGAGAGGCTACAACAGGTAAGCTTCCGTTTAAGCTTCGCATCGAGCAGGTGGCAAGTGATATTGCTGAGTTCTGTGGATTCAGCCAGGGAATGTCTTATTCCTTTGAAAGCCCGAAGGTATTTGACAAGCTTCTTCTTCCGGAAGACTCAGAACTGCGTAATGCAATTCCGATCATGAATCCGCTCGGAGAAGATTACAGTATCATGCGTACAACATCCTTAAACGGTATGCTGACTTCTCTTGCAACAAACTACAACAGAAGAAACAAGAATGTCCGTCTGTATGAGATGGGTAATATTTACATTCCGCAGGAGCTTCCACTGACAGAGCTTCCGGATGAGAGAATGCAGTTTACACTTGGAATGTATGGAGATGGAGATTTCTTCAACATGAAAGGTGTAGTGGAAGAGTTCTTTGAGAAAATCGGTATGAAGGGCAGAGAGAAATACGATCCGAATGCAGGAAAGTCATTCCTTCACCCGGGACGCCAGGCAAATATCATTTATGACGGAAAAGTAGTTGGATATCTCGGAGAGGTTCATCCGGAAGTTGCTGATATTTATGGAATCGGTGAGCGTGCATATGTTGCAGTTCTGGATATGCCTGAAATCATCCCATATGCTACATTTGACAGAAAGTACACAGGAATTGCTAAATATCCTGCAGTGACAAGAGATATCAGTATGGTTGTTCCAAAAGAGATTCTTGTTGGACAGATCGAAGATGTGATCGAGAAAAAGGGCGGCGCTCATTTAGAGAGCTTTAACCTGTTTGACATCTATGAAGGTGCTCAGATCAAAGCCGGATTCAAGTCAGTTGCTTATTCTATCGTATTCCGTGCAAAGGATAAGACACTGGAAGAAGCTGAGATCACAGCAGCAATGGATCGCATTCTTTCCGGTCTGGAAGAACTTGGTATTGAGCTGAGAAAGTAAGAAGAGAGGGTAAGAGCATTGAAAACAAGTGATTTTTATTATGATCTTCCGGAGGAACTGATTGCACAGGATCCTCTGGAGGACCGCTCTTCCTCCCGCCTTATGATGCTTGATAAAGAGACAGGGAAGACAGAGCATCATGTATTTCGTGAGATTATCGATGAACTGAATCCAGGAGATTGTCTGGTTATCAATGATACGAAAGTAATTCCGGCCAGACTGATCGGAGCAAAGGAAGACACCGGAGCAAAGATAGAAGTGCTTCTTTTAAAACGAGGAGCAGATGATGTCTGGGAGACATTGGTAAAGCCTGGAAAAAAGGCAAGACCGGGAGCAAGAATCAGCTTTGGAGACGGCCTGCTTGTCGGAGAAGTTATGGATGTAGTGGAGGAAGGAAATCGTCTGATCCATTTTGAATACGAAGGAATCTTCGAGGAGATTCTGGATCAGTTAGGTCAGATGCCGCTTCCACCGTATATTACACATCAGCTTCAGGATAAGGACAGATATAATACCGTCTATGCGGTACACTCAGGTTCTGCGGCAGCACCGACGGCCGGACTTCATTTTACGCCGGAGCTTTTGGAAGAGATTCGCGCGAAAGGTGTGGAGATCGCACCGGTTACACTTCATGTCGGACTTGGAACGTTCCGTCCGGTGAAGGTAGATGATGTGGAGCATCACCATATGCATTCAGAATTTTATATGATTACTGAAGAGTCTGCACAGAAGATCAACCATGCAAAAGAAGCAGGACATCGTGTCATCTGTGTCGGAACAACAAGCTGCAGAACAATCGAATCCGCTGCCGATGAGAATGGAAGATTAAAAGAATGCAGTGGTTGGACAGAAATCTTTATCTATCCGGGATATCAGTTCAAGATTCTGGATGCGCTGATCACGAACTTCCATCTGCCGGAATCTACACTGATCATGCTTGTTTCTGCATTAGCCGGAAAAGAGCATGTGATGGCAGCGTATGAGGAGGCAGTAAAAGAAAGATATCGTTTCTTCAGTTTTGGGGATGCGATGTTTATAGAATGATACCCAAATCGTACATTTGTAACTAGAAAAGATGAAAGAAACCGGAGGTTTTATGCCTCCGGTTTTTCTGTGTCTTTGTAGAAGAAAGTATGTGCAAGTCCATTGCGGAAGACGATTTCCTTTACGTTGCTACCTTCCATGACGATAGAATCAATGATTTCCTGGAAGAAGTCTCTTAGGATTTCGGCATCCATATCCATTGCCAGTTTCTTGAAATAGATATAGTCTTTTCCTGCCAGCTCTTTACTCATGATGAAGTAGCTGGCTCTTTTTATGAAGTTCTCATCTGAGATTGTCTCGATGCCACGTCCACGGTCTATCATGCCAAGATTCTCATTGATTTCCTTTAAGTAGTCATCAAGAGCCTGTTTGCGGATTACAAAGTCTTTTTCGCTGATCGGGTTATCGGCATACAGGTAAAGATTCATAAGCCGGTCTAAGGCACGCTCAGTCTTTCTCTTCTCAGCACGTAGCCGCTTCAGCTCCGGATCTATGGTAGTAGCTTTCTTTGGCTTCCGGAAGCGTTTGCCATCCAGCGGTGTAGAAGAGAACATATGGAAGCAGCTATCCAGTCCGTCCTTGCCGATGTGGTCCACATTTTGAAATGTGCCACCATTCAAGAGAGCGTCTTGTAGCTCCGATGTGTCATGTATTGAAGAGAAAGCGGCTCTGGCGTGCATCATGTTCAAGACATAGTTAAGCACGAATTCACCGATCACCGGATCAGAGATGGACTTTGTATTGCATGTCTTTTTCTTCCGGAGGTTCGGGCATGCGTACTTGGAAGGTCTGTATCCGGATGCCAGCAGTCTGGAAGGAGTAGAAACGTACTGAGAGCCACACGTTCCGCAGTAGAGCAACCCACCGAAGATGTGAGTTCCCTTTGAGGTATGTTGCTGGCCAGGCAATCGCTTTGACCTGGAGTTTGACTGTAAGATGCGGTTCACGTTGTCAAACTGCTCGTCTGAAATGATTCGTGGGTGGTGATCTGGCACCTCAATCCATTCGGACGGGTCTTTTTCGATTTTAAGCCCCGGTATCTTGTAGTGATTGTATCTGTATATGCCGGTATAGAACGGATTGGTCAAGATGATAAATATGCTGACCGGTGACCAGTCGTTGCCAGCTCTCGAAGCATAGCCATCTTCATTCAAAGTCCTGGATACCATTACCAGTGAACGATGTTCTGAATAGAGGTCGTACATCTTGCGCACAAGAAAAGCCTCCTCCTGGTTGATGGAGAAAGTCTTTGAATCCTTGTCGTAGTCATACCCATAAGGTACACGACCACCATTCCAGAGTCCGTTCTGTGCCCTGGAAAGCATTGTGGCAGTTACACGTTCAGACGTCATGTTACGTTCCAGCTCAGCGAAGACCAGGATGATTTTCAGCATGGCTTCTCCGATAGCTGTACTGGTGTCAAATTGTTCATTTTTGCTGACGAAGGTTACGCCCAGGTCTTTCAGTTCCTGGTACATAGATGCAAAGTCCAGAAGATTTCTGGAGATACGGTCAATCTTCCAGCAGAGAAGATGTGTGAACTCTCCGGCACGGATCCGGCGCATCATGTTCTGAAATTCCGGACGATCAGTATTCTTTCCGCTGTAGCCAGCGTCCTCGAAGATAACATAGTCATTTATCCCAAACATGAGCTGTGCGTAAGTTATAAGCTCTTGTCTCTGCATAGGGAGAGAGTCCCTGTCTATCTGATAGTTTGTGGATACTCTCACGTAAAGAGCAGCCTTTTTAGGAGTCTCGCTTGTATTATTTCTGTTTATGCTCATTATTCCACCTCAAAAAAGAAAAAGCCCCTTTATGGGGCAATTTCAGCTTATATAGGCGGCATATTTGTTCAGAACCGCCCAAACTACTTTCCGGTCATCGAAAGAAGCAATCTGATAGCAAGCGAGCAATCGCTCCAGCTCCTTCACGAAGTCCTCTTTTCCATTGCTGTTTTCATAGCGGATGTTTTCAGTTCCCATAAAACGTTACCTCCTGTTCTTGTGGACGTACTCGAAGTAAGCAGTAGAGATTATGCTTGCCTCTTATCTGCATATTTCTCAGGTATAACCATGTGAGTCCGCAGGAAGTCCTTGCACATAGACTGTCTGTCTTCCGGGATTCGATGAATGATGTTGAGCCATTCTTCATCTTCAAGACTGAGAGTCTTTGATTCCGTTTCTTCCCCGGTAAGAAGAAAGTCAGTAGATACATGGAAGAATTTCGCTATAGGCGAGATCAGATCTGCTGAAGGACTGCCCTTGCGGATTTTCCAGCCGTTCACGGTTGCCTTGGAAACATTGATGGCATCTGCCAATTCCTTCTGTTGAAGCCCGTATTTGTCGAGCAAAAAGAATACACGTTCTCCGATAGTCATAAAAAATACCTCCAAAAGTATGCAAATGATTACTATTTTGCTTGACAAGTAAGCTATTGTTGATTATGATTGGTTTGTACAACACAAAACAACATACAAATCATTGCAATTTACATCACGCTTTGTAATCAAAGCGGTAAAAAATCAAGGAGATATGCCAGTATCTCCAGTCAGTGTTTGTCAGTACACTTTTGTTTATTTTACAGCAGATTATCAGTGATGTAAAGCAAATTTCTGAGGAAGGAGGAAGACATGAGCCGTAAGTTATCGCCTTGGTGCAAAAAAGTTAAAAAGAAGCTCATCGACCTCGACATGACAACCACGGAACTTGCAGAAGTCATCGGTTTATCCAGAGGGCATGTTTCCGCAGTCGTTAATGGACGGTCGTATTCAGCAAATACTGTAAAACTTATCAGCGATTACTTGAATGTTCCGTATGATTGTGGCTGTACCTTATAGGTTATGAGCTTATTTTAAGCCATAAGGAGGAAAGAAACAATGGATAGCAATTGTAGGAAACTGGGTGAAACCCCATATCGTGAATGTAGAAAGCAGGCTGCAATCTACAATGATGCTCTAGGCAGCATGGAAAGAGCTGCTGAGATGCTCGGTGTTTCAGTTAATACGCTGAGCAATTATGAGCTGGGAGTCACGGTACCTCCGGTAGACATTATCATCGTGATGGCTGACCTGTATCGTGCTCCACAACTGAAGACAATGTATTGCAAGAATGAGTGCTTGATCGGAAGGTGTATGCCAGTAGCTGTTGAAGCCGGAAACATTGATAATATAGTGATCCGGATTATTAAGCAGTTCAAGGAAAGCCGGATCGAAGGCTTGAAAGATAAGCTCATCGGAATTGCAGAAGACGGGAAAGTCAGTGAAGAGGAAGAAAAAGAACTCAACGAGATATGCCAGGAATTGGATGAAATGGTAAAGACAGTATGGGAATTGAAGTTAGTCCAGGAGAGGGAGTGTAGCTGTGGAATTACCAGAAAGAATTGAAAAGCGAATGAAGCAGTATGGACTCAATACACTGGAAGAAATGGTCCAGGCTATTGACCAGCAGGAACCGATAGACATCGGAATCTTTGTATCACCGGTAAAAGGAAGTGGGATATATGAAAAACAAAGTGCTAAGTTGGCTTAGTTATGTATCAATCGGAATAATCATACAGTGCTTCGTGATTGTGCAGATGTGCAATGCCAGAGAAGCGGTAGAGATTGGAGGAGAGTATCTGATCCTGCCAGCAATGATTATGGCCAGAGTTGCGCTTGCAGATGTTTTCGGAGAAGAAAAATGATGGAAATATGCAAAGAAGTAGTAGATCAGACAGTGAAAGAACTCAGAGCCGGAGGTTTTGATATCAGCGATGAAGAAGTAAGACAGGCAGAGCAACACTGTTTGAGAAAGATTAAGGTCGCAGGAAAGGACGAAAGATATTTCGAGATGCTATTCCCGGATGTTTTGAGAGAGTATCTATTCCGGAAGACATTGAATGCGATCAGTTTACTAAGCATGATGGAGGTAGAAGATGTGCAGCGTATGTTTACAGAATCCATGTGATAGCAGATGCCCAAATGCTCCAGAACCAAAGCCGGTATGTTTATGTTCTGAATGTAACGAAGGGATCTATGAAGGAGATAAGTATTTGGAAGGTGTGAACGGACCTGTTTGCACAACATGCTTATCAGATATGACAACAACAGAAATTATAGAGCTGTGTGGAGAAGAATTATCCACAGCAGAAAGGAGTGATTGGTAATATGGCAGGAACAGAAGTATCAGTGATGAAAGAGTTGAAAGGGATTCTTGCAACCGATAACGTAAAGAACCGGTTCAATGAAGTCCTGGGAAAGAAAGCACCGCAGTTCATGACATCTATCATCAATGTGGTTAGCCAGAACAACCAGCTGAAACAGTGCAGTGCGAATTCTATCATGAGTTCAGCCTTGGTAGCGGCGAGCTATGATCTGCCGATCGACAGTAACCTGGGATTCAGTGCGTTGGTTCCATACAAACTGAAAGACGTAGGATACCAGGCACAGTTCCAGATCATGTACAAAGGATTTATTCAGCTTGCGATCAGAAGCGGATATTACAGAAGAATGAATTATGCAGTAGTGTATGCGGACGAGCTGGTTTCTTACAACCCCGTGTATGGAGACATTGAGTTTGCCAAAGATTTCAGCAATCTGAAAGATAGAAAGAGCGGGGACAGAGAAAAGATTGTAGGATATTTTGCATGGTTTGAATTGAATACCGGATACCGGCAGGAGTTGTACATGACGGTGGAGGATGTAGAGAATCATGCTGCGAAATATTCACAGGCATACAGATATGACAAGAACTACCACAAGAAGAACAGTAAGTGGACAACAGACTTTGATGCAATGGCACTGAAGACGGTGATTAAATTACTGCTCAGCAAGTGGGGAATCTTATCTGTTGAGATGCAGAGAGCCCTGGAAGACGATCAGAAGATTTTTGATGAAAATGGTAATGCAGAGTATACGGACAATCCTTCGGGACCGGTACAGGACATTGATGAACCGATAGATGTCTTCTCAGAAGATGTCCAGGGAACTCCGGAAGAGCAGGAAGCCACGGAAGAAACAAGCGAGGAAGGAAAGTAAGAAAAGATGAATGAAATGAGTACAAAGTTCCAGCTGACAGCGGATAACTACTATTCCGATGAAGCTAACAGAGAATATCTTTCCGTATCTCAGTTCAAAGATTTCGTAGGGACGTATGGAAGAATGGGCTGTGAGGAAATGGCACTTGCTAAGATCAGAGGTGAGTATAAGACGGAACCGTCAAATGCAATGATGATCGGAAGTTACGTGGATTCCTATTATGAGGGCACATTGAATGAATTTAGAACCAAGAATCCTCATATATTCCGGAAAGATGGAAAGCTGTTATCTGGATTCCAGAAAGCAGAAGATATCATTGCCAGGACAGAGCGTGATGAACTTTTCCAGAAGTATATGTCCGGGCAGAAACAGGTAATCATGACAGCGGAGCTGTTTGGAGTTCCTTGGAAGATTAAGATGGACTCTTACCTGGAGGACAAAGCGATCGTAGATCTGAAAGTGATGGCAACGCTCACAAAGTTGAATTGGGTTCCAGATATCGGATATTTGGATTTTGTCAGATACTGGGGCTACGATATACAGGGAGCTGTTTACCAGGAAGTTGTGTATCAGAATACGGGCAAGAGACTCCCATTCTTCATTGCCGGAGCTTCCAAGGAAGAAGATATTGACATTGAAGTGATCCATGTGAATGATCATTACCTCAAAGAAGCACTTTCGATCGTTGAGCATAACATCGAACGCATAAAGCAGTTAAAAGAAGGAACAGTGAAGCCGGACAGATGCAATACATGCGGATGGTGCAGACAGACAAAAGTTCTGAAGAGACCGATAAGCATCATGGACCTTACTGCTTCGATTTAGGAGGTGTATGGTTTGGCGTGGATTAGTGTAGAGCAGACATTGATAGGAAAAAAGTTAAGAGTCTTAGCAAAAGATTTAGGGTGTTCTCAGAATGAGGCAATAGGGATTCTGATAAACCTGTGGCTCTGGGGAATGGACAATGCAAGCATGGACGGGCTTATGGACGGAGCTGAGATTGCGGATATTGCATTGGCAATCAAGCCGTGCCTGTCAGAGAGCCTGGATCCGGAAGAGGTTGTGAGTAAACTCTTGGATAATGGTTGGATAGATTGCAACGAAGAAGAGTTGTTTATCCATGATTGGGAAGAGTACAGATATTATTACAACAAATATGTCAGCGAGAAAAAACAGCACTCGAAGAGGCAGAGAGAGTATGTGGCAAGAAAGAGAGCTGCTGAGAAAGCCGCAACCAAGCTGAAGGAACAGAAAGAGCAAAAGTTGGAGAAGACGGTTCCAGAAGAAAAGCCAGCTAAGAAATCTCCGTATACTACAGCGTTTGAAACACTGTGGAGTGCGTACCCAAGGAAGAAAGATAAAGGAAATGCTTACAAGAAGTACAAAGCAAGACTCAATGACGGCTGGTCTGAAGAAGAACTGCTTGCAGCTGTTACCGCATATGCAACGGAATGCAAGAGGAATCGGACAGATGAAAAATACATCAAGCATGCAAGCACATTTTTTAGTGAAACCACGCCGTTTGTTGATTATCTGAAAAAGAAAGAAGAGACAGTGAAACCGGAAAGAACAAACGAAAGCAATCCGTTCCGATAATGAGGAGGTGGCTATAGATGGATTTAACAGGAGTATTGCCAATATCTGAATCTGGAGCAGAGCGTTTAGCTGAAGGAGATCACATTGGGGAAGACGGACTTGTGTACTGTGGAAAGTGCGGAAGCAGAAAGCAGTTACGGGTTAAGTTCGGGGATAAAACCCATGTGGTCAGATGCGTGTGCAAGTGCGAATCGAAAGAGCTGGAAGAGAAGAAAAGGCAAGAAGAATATGAGGAGCAGATGCGCAGGATCAACCGGCTGAAAGAAGCGTCCATGATGGATAAAAAGTACCGTGAGATCACATTTGATAAGTACGAAGTCAGAGAAGAAAACAAGAAAGTGTTTGAGATGGCGAAGAAATATGCCGACAGATTCCAGGACATGTACAAGAAGAACCAGGGACTGTTGCTGTACGGACCAGTAGGGACAGGGAAGAGCTTCACGGCAGCTTGCATAGGAAATTACCTTCTCAACAATGCGAAGCCTGTAATCATGACATCGTTCGTGAAAATTCTTCAGGACATCTGGGAGAATGACAGAGAGGCTGAGTACATAACTATTCTCAACAGTGCATCGTTGCTTATCGTTGATGACCTGGGAACGGAGAGAGAAACGGATTATGCACTGGAGAAAGTTTATAACATCATTGACAGCAGAGTAAGAGCCAATAAACCGATGATTATCACTTCCAACCTGGAATTAAATGACATGATGGAGTGCGAGGACATCCGGAAGAAGAGGATATATGATCGGATCCTGGAGTGCTGCTATCCAATGTATGTAGGTGGTAAGTCTTTCCGGATGATGAAAGCTGCTCAGAGATTTGATGAAATGAAAGATTTTTTGGAGGAGTAGTGCATGGATAAGATGAAAGTGTCACAGAAGATTGCAGAACTGAGAGCTAGAAATGGTCTTACTGCAAAAGAGCTTTGTGACAAGATAGAAAAGAGTGAGACAACGATTCTGAACTATGAAGCTGGCAAGATTGATATTCCGTTATCTTCATTACTCGGTATTGCGGAAGCCCTTGAAGTAGAACCATCTGTCCTAGTCGGAGACAAAGAAGACGAATTTGGAGCCGAGATCACGATCCGGGCATACAGAGAAGAAGACAGAAGGACACTTATTTCAATCCTGGGAATGAACGGGTACACAACCCGTCAGATCAAAGTTGCCAGGGAAGGAAAGAAGAGTAGCTGGTATTGTATCCAGGCGAAGATTGAAGATGGAAACTTAATGAGTCAGTAGGAGGCAGACATGCAGGTAAAGTTTACGATACTGGGAGAACCGAAGGGAAAAGGCAGACCGAGATTCAGCAGAAAGACCGGTACTGCAATTACTCCGAAGGACACAGTGAATTATGAAACGCTGGTGCATATGGAATATCTGGAGCAATGCAATGGATTCCGATTCGAGGATGATGCAATGTTGGATTTGAGAATAAAAGCATATTATTCCATTCCAAAGTCCGCAAGTAAGAAGAAAAAGGCTGCTATGCTGGCTGGAGAGATCAGACCGACCAAGAAGCCGGATATGGACAATGTTGTTAAAATTATAGCCGATTCACTGAACCAGGTAGCATACCGGGATGATACACAGATTGTAGATCAGCAGTGCCGGAAGTTTTATTCCGAGAACCCAAGAGTGGAAGTGAGCATTAAGAATGTTTAAACGAATAGGAAGGAGCAGAGAAATGAACAATTACGAAGAAATGAAGATTGAAAGTGATGTATTTACCACGGCCAGAGAGAATTTTGATTTACTGATGCAGAGATTGTTCGCGAGCATGGAGAAGAACAACTCGGATGAAGGCAGCATCACTTTGAAAGTAGATTTGCAGATGAAGCAGGACTGGGTGCCAAATGGAGAGGGCGGTTCCGTAGAAGTCAATAAGCCAGTGATCAAGCATAAAGTAACGATTGCTGTTCCAGTTAAAGATTCTATGGACAGCAAGAAAGATACAGGTATGAATCTGGTATGGGACGAAGAACTGAATCGGTATGTGCTCAGATATATCAATGAGGGAGGACAGCAGAGCCTCTTTGATCCGGACTACGAACAGAATCTGAAAGGAGAAGATGCAGAGCCGGATGAAAGCACTATGCTTCCTGGACCATCTAATGAGCTTCCAGATAATGGTGAAGTGATTGATGCTGACTACAAGGAAGTAGAGGAAGTCAAAGAGAGCGAAAATCAGCCGAATACAGCTACAGACGAAGAAATTACCGTAGAAGAGGACGGAGAAGCTCCTGGAGGCAATCCGGAGTTCACAGATAGCGTAGAAGATGATGATTATGAGTACGATGATCCAGAGGAGGAAGAATAATGAGATTAAAAGACTTAGTAGGGAAGATGGCAATCAGAACAGCGGAACCGTTTAGCTTTGAACCACCTACGGGAATAATAAGCGGTTTTGGTCTCTTTGGAGAACCGAAAGTATTCAGATACGCTCAGAAATATATGGATGTGCCAGTAAAGATTATCAGTGTAAAAGAAAACCAGGTTGCTATAGAGGACCAGGGAGTAAGAAAACTTCTGGAAAGAAAGTTCATTGATGAACACTGGACGGATTATGACAAGTTTCTGCATCCAGAGAAAGAAGAGCAGAAAAAGCTGGAAGACATGGTGAAAGAAATCAAAGCGGCGGCAGAACCGCTGAGAAGATTTCTGGAGAAGTATTATGATCCGATGGTTAAGGTGACTGTTGAGACTGACCGGGTTGTAGTGGAAAGAGGAGAGCTCCAGACACTCTTCCAGGAAGGAGAGCTGGATGAAGCAGAAGACACAGAATAATTTCTCACAGTGCTCAAAGTGTGGTGCAAGAATCTTGTGGGTACGGATGAAGTCTGGAAAGAAAATGCCGGTGAATCCTCAGTTTGTGAATTTCGTAGCTGATGGTGGTAAGGACAGAATTGTCCTTGCCAACGGAGAAGTAACATCCGGTACGATTACAACGGATCCTGGGAAAGCCAGCGGATTCGGTTATATGTCGCATTTTGCTACCTGTGAATACGCTCAGAGATTTAGGAGGAAAAAGAAGTGATTTGGAAGTTAACAATTTTATTGTGGGTGCTGGCTTTAGTTGCAAGGTATATTGTGAAAATTACAGCGTCACGAGAAGATAAGATTGCAGCTACGTTGTTTGGAAAAGCCAGAATCACTCCGTTTAGAGTTCTGACAGTTATGCTGATGTTTGCATCACTGATTATGACGGTAGTAACAGCAATCTGGTTCCTGTTCTTTTGCTTGAAATAAGAAAAAAATAGCCTCCCGATAACAATGAAGTCCGAGAAGCCAAAAACCTATAAAGATTGTACGAAAGGATTTTGAATTTGTCAATATCGGGAGGAGGAAATACATATGCAGGAAGAATCCGGGAAAATGACTGCACAAGAGTATTTAGGACAGGTAGAACAGAAGATAATAGCTGTCAAAAATATGAATTCTGGCATAAACAACTTGAGAGAGGTTCTGGTATCTATCGGTGGGATGGATTCCGGAGAAAGAGTTCAGACATCAAGAGATAACGACAAGTTCGGGAGTATCTTTGCCAGGATTGATGAAAAAGAAAGGATTATGGATGAAAAGAGCAAGGAGCTGATTGATTTTACAGCGAAGGTTGAGAATGAGATATGTAGCATGGAGAATCCTCAGTATATGACATTATTGCATAAGAAATATGTGCTGCTGGAGCCTTTGAAGCAGATAGCATCGGAGATGAACTTCACATACAGGTATGTTGCTAAGATGCATGGATATGCCTTGCAAGAGTTTGAAAAACAGTTTTTAATGAGCGAAAGTTCATGCTGAGTTCCTAAAAGTTCCTATCGAGGTGTACAAAGTTCCTATCCGGGTGCACAGAGTTCTATTGCAGTTCCTGCCTCTATGCATTAAAGTGTAGGCTGTGAGAAGTCGAGAGACAGATCACTCAGTCTTACCGGAGGCTGGAACGTACTCAAATTTCATCAAAGTGGCAGCTTGGGAAGCCGGGCTGCCGAATGAAAAAGGGTACGATGCATATGAAGTAAATTGTATATTTGCAAAATCCTCTCTTTATGGGGGCTGGCGTTAAGCTGGCTCCTTTTTTGATGCAGAGAAAGAAGGTGGAAGAATGAGTATGTTGGATGAAAAAAGAATTGAAACACTCACGATGAAGGTCAAGGACATCAAGACTGGATTTGGGAATCCGAGGAAGATCGGAAAGAAAGAAGCAGAGGAGCTGGAAGAATCGCTGGAGAAGTATGGCGATTTCGGGTTGTTCCTCATTGACGAACACGACAATGTGATTGCCGGAAACCAGAGGTTATCTATCTTACAAAGAAAAGATGGCGACATCGAAGTCTTGTGTAAGAGGCTGATCGGCTACACAAAGTCAGAGCTGAGAGCAATAAACATCAAGGACAATACCCACTCCGGTGAATGGGATTTGGAAGAGCTGGCAAAATGGACAGCAGATCTGAACATAGACCTTGGTGTGAAACTGGATAATAAAGACCAGATGCAAAAGAAGATTAAAGAAATGGAACTGATCCGGTTTGAGAAGTACGATTATGTTCTACTGGTATGCAGGAATGAGCTGGACTACAACGAACTACAAAGAAAGCTCGGCATCCAGGGGGCGAAAGTCAGCATGGGAAGAAACCGGACGATTAAAGGCAGAGCGATATGGTATGACCAGATCAAAGCACAAATTGTGGAAGGAGGTGCTGAGGATGGAGAGAGCAGCACAGAAGATATGGCTGGCGAGACCGGAAATACTGGGGAATGAGATGCAATACGTCCAGGACTCGTTTGAGAGTGGCTGGATTACGACAGCGTTTAAGGAAGATTCCTACATCGGTAGATTCGAGCAGTCAGTGAGAGAGTTTCTTGGTGGAGGCTACCCAGTAGCACTTCAGTCCGGAACGGCTGCAATTCACCTGGCACTGAGATTGTGTGGAGTTGAAAAAGGAGATTATGTATTCTGTTCAGACCTTACGTTTACAGCATCCGCAAACCCGATCAGATACCTGGGAGCAGAACCGGTATTTATTGATTCTGATCCGGTAACGTTCAATATGAACCCGGATGATCTGGAGATGGCTTTTGAATCCGGGCTGCATCCGAAAGCAGTGGTGGTCGTGCATGTGTACGGTATGCCGGCTGATATGAAGAGAATCCTGGATATTTGTAACAGGTATGAAGTTCCAGTCATCGAAGACAGCACTGAGTCGTTTGGCTCGGCAGTTCGGGGAAAGAAGACAGGAACGTTTGGAAGATTCGGCTGTATGAGCTTCAATGGAAACAAAATGATTACAGCCGGAGGGACAGGAGGCGTGTTGATCTGCCAGAATGAAGAGGATGCAGAGAGAGCGTCCTTCCTGGCATCACAAGCAAAAGAGCCTGTTCCGTGGTATGAGCATAAAGAGATCGGGTACAATTACCGGTTGGCAAATTCAAACGCTGCATTCGGTGTAGGACAGATGGAGCACATCGAAGAAAGAATTTCAAAGAAAATGTCTATTTATGACATCTATCAGAAGAGATTTGCAGAGTATGCGGACTGGTTCAAACTGTACCGTAATGTTTGGAATGGCAACGTTGGCAATTCCTGGCTGTCATGTATAGAGATCAATCCGGAGCTGAAGAAGAAACCGGAATATCTCATGGAGAAGTTGAAGGAGTGCAATATAGAATCCAGAAGAATCTGGAAGCCGCTACACAGTCAGCCACTGTATGAGAACTGTCGGATGTTCTCCAGATGGTTCAGCGATTGCTGCATGTATATGTCAGACTACTGTTTCCTTACGGGCTTGTGCTTGCCGAGTGATACACGCATGACGCCGGAAGAAGTGCATTTCGTAGCTGATAGAGTGATAGAGATACTGGAGGTATAGCATGAAAGAAGAATTGAAAGGAAAGAAGTTTCTGATCACCGGAGGAACCGGGAGCTTTGGACATGCAGTGACAGATCGCCTGCTGAAAGAAGGAGCAGGAAAGATTGTTATATTCTCCAGGGATGAAAAGAAACAGTTTGATATGGCGAAAGAGTATGGGGAAGACAGCAGGATCCGTTTCGTGATCGGAGATGTGAGGGAATACCGAAGCATCCGAAAGGCAATGACCGGAATGGACTATGTTTTCCATGCGGCGGCTCTGAAGCAGGTTCCGACTTGTGAGTTTTATCCGGAAGAAGCGGTAAAGACGAATATCCTGGGAGGGACAAACGTTATTGATGCAGCGATTGAAGCCGGAGTCAAGAAAGTAATCGTTCTGAGTACAGATAAAGCAGCATACCCGATCAATGCAATGGGAATCACAAAAGCAATGATCGAAAGAATCTCTGTTGCGAAAGCAAAGGAGCAGAATGGGACGGTGATCTGCAGAACTAGATACGGTAACGTGATGGCTTCCAGGGGCTCTGTTATCCCACTTTTTGTAAAGCAGCTGGGAATGGGACAGAAGATTACGGTCACAGTGCCGGAAATGACCAGATTCATGATGACGCTGGAAGATGCAGTTGACCTGGTACTGTTTGCGTTTGAGAATGGAGAGTCTGGTGATCTGCTGGTTCAGAAAGCACCGGCAGCCACGATTGATACGCTTGCGAAAGCTATCTGTGAGATGAAAGGATTTGACCCGGAAAAGCAGATTGAGATCATCGGGGAAAGGCCAGGGGAAAAGATGAATGAAGTGCTTATCACAAAAGAAGAGATGGCAAATGCAGAGGAATATGAGCATTTCTACAGAATTTTGCCAGATAAGCACACATTACATTACCATGAATCGCCACAAAGCCATATAAAGAATATTACGGAGTCCTATTCGTCAGATAATACAGAACGATTGGATGTAGACGGAATGAAACGGTTGCTGAAGAAGCTGCCAATGTTCCAGTAGGAGGCGCACATGAAAGAGAAAACAGTGGGCGTATACTGTCCGAGCTATAGAAGATCAGATTGTATCATGACTCAGAATATCCTCAACGATGTAACGTATGTGGTGAGGGCTTCGGAAGAGGAAGCATACAGGAACGCTGGAGTCAAGAAGCTGATTTCAGCACCGGATGAAGAGATCAATACCATGTCGAAGGTAAGGCAGTGGATTCTGGACAATTCGCCGGAAGATATCATCATCCAGGTTGACGATGATATTAAGCAGATCCTTTACCGGACGGATATCGTCATGGAGATTAAGGACCCGGATGTGATTGATATGGAATTTCTCCGTATAGCTCAGTTGCTCAGTGATTTGAAGCTGGGATATGCCACGATCACAGTTACGCCGAGACCATATCTGTACCAGGAAGAGTTTAAATTCAACAGCATGGGTGGAGGAATCTACTGGTACAACAAAGAATGTTACAAAGCAAAGAATGATGATAAGGCAGACTGCAAGGAAGATGTAGATAAAATCTTGCAGGAGCTTATGTATAACAGAATTATCCTCATGCCAAAGTATCTTGCCATGTATGTAAAGACAGATACGAATGAGGGTGGAGACAATATCAACAAGAACAGTAAAGTCATCCGGGAATGTAATGAATACATGAAGCTGAAGTGGGGCAAGTATTATACGTTCGATGATAAGAAGAATACTGTAACAATTAAAGTGCCGAGGTAAGAAAGATGAATGCAGTGGAAAGTTTGAATAGTAAAATGTTCGATGTAATTAAGAAATGCATCGGAAAGCAGGTGATTCTGTACGGATACGGAAAGAGTGGTATTTTCATAGAATGGCTGTGCGGCCATGTATATGGAAAACAGTTCATGCTTGTGATTGATGACAAGAAAGTGATTCCGGGAATCAACATTCATAGAAAGATTATACTGGATTATGTAGATCCGGAGCAGACGGTGATCCTGGTTTCGTTCCGAAGAGAGCGAATGACGGAAAATGATATGTCACAAATGACGGCATACGGTTATGAAGAGGGCAAGAACCTGTTCTATCTGAAAGATATGATTATTCCGGATACCCTTGGACTCTACAGTTTCCTGGAGCATGAGTGCGGAACAGATTTCTTAAAGCGTGTGGATCAATCAGAGTTCGACTATGAAAGCCCGGACGCAACAGCATGTGGTGCAAGCAGAGAAAGAAGTCTATTGGATATGTGCCAGATGCCGGGAATTTTCAATGGTAAGGTCCTGGATTTTGGGTGTGGCAAGGGAGCTGCAATCGCTATTATGAAAATGGCAGGAATCAAAGAGGTGGACGGAGTAGAGCAGAGCCATATGCTGGCAGAGATAGCCAGGGACAATATGAAGAAGCTGGGAGAGGACATGGTAGCAATCTTCAATGAGGATGCTACAGAGTTCACAGATCTGCTGGACATGTATGACACGTTCTACCTGTACGATCCGTTCAGAGGAGAAACCTTCAAGAAGGTTATTAAGAATATCGAGGAGAGCGTCCGTAGGAAAGACAGGAATGTAACGATTGTCTATGCAAACCCGTGGCTGCACCGTGAGGTGGAAGCCGGAGGCGTGTTCAAGCTGGTGAAGCAGATCAGCACGGAATTCTTCTTAAATATCGTGAACGTCTACGAAAATGAATAAAAAAATGAAAATATCTGTTTGACTGCCTGCGAACATGCTTGCTACGATGACGATACGAAAAATATTCATACGAAAGGAAGTATCAAAAAATGGGAAGACCACAGTTATACACCAAGAACGGGCATAGCATGTACGATATGGTAAGCTTGCTCCAGAAAGCAATCAGAAGAGGTGACGTGGAGATTGCCGGGTACGCAGCGAATGAGCTGAGAGGTCGGTACAACGCATACCTTTGGAGAAGATTGCTGGCAATATCAGCAGAGGACTGTTACGGGATCATGACAAAAGAAATTGAAGCCTTGCGACAAGCAGACGATGTTTACAACCAGAAGAGAAAAGGTTATGAACGGGAGCCACTGTTTATTAGCAAGGCTATTACTTTGCTCTTATATGCAAGAAAGAACAGAGATGCTGATTACTTCAGCTGTAACTGCATGCAGAGTGAAAGAGTAAAGAATTTTGATGAATACCTCAGAATTGAAGATTGTGAATTCTCCGGGATGCCCGGATACGCATATGATTGTCATACGCTGGAAGGGAAAAGAAGGGGAAAGACAGTAGCAGACTTCATCGTAGAAGAGCAGAAAGATCTGAAGCCGTATCAGCCAGGAATGTTCGATGAAGAATCCTGGGATAGATTCCTGGGAGCCAACAACAGAGGCGGTTGGGATAATACGGACAAGAAATATCCGCAGCCAACGGAAGCGCAGCTGAAGGAGTTGGAAAACGAAGATTTTCAAGATGGAGCACCGGTGAGGTATGAACAGATGGATCTGTTTGGAGGAAACAAGTGGTAACGAAAACGGATATTGTAAAAGGACTGGTAAAACAGAAGAGTTACCGGAAAGCGTTAGCGATTGCGAAGAAGTTCGTCATTGGAATAGACAAGGAAGAGCATGACGCAATGGTAAGGGCGCACGAATGCATGACCAACCCTAGATTTTATGAGCAGTTGGGTATTGATACCGGACAGGCGATAGCCGATGGAGTGGAAGTGCTGGAGAGATTATACGGGTGAAACCCGGAGGGTAACAGAATAAACATGAGAGAGCAGTGATTTCGTCAAGAGATACACTGCTTTTTTCATGCAGAAGAGAGGTGGTTTGGTGGCAAATGAGCAGAACCTCATTCCTCTTGGGTCAGGGAAGCGAAGTGAGAAGGAAGAAAGAGAAATGCGTTCCCGTGGTGGTAAGAAGTCCGGAGAGACGAGGCGTAAGAAAACAGCCATGAAAAAGGTGGCAAATTTACTGCTCAACATGCCTGTATCTGAAGAGGCTTATCCGACAATTATCAATACATTGCAGAAGATGGGCTTTGAAGATGAAATGATAACCAACCAGACAGCAATGCTTGTAAGTATGTGGAGAGAAGCTATGGATGGAAATGTCAGAGCTGCTGAGTTCATGCGAGACACCGCCGGACAGAAGCAAGAAAACATCCAGGCTCAGAAAGAGTTCGAGTATAAGAAAGAACGAGATGCAGGTATCAGCCAGGAGATCGAGGATTTGGATGATATAGAGGAGGAGATTTATGTCAAAGCAAACGAAAGTCAAGAAAGTAAAGAAGAAGGATCTGAAGCGGAAGAAGACGATAATGTTTAATTTCGGAGAGGGGCATAAGGAATATATCAGAAGATGCCGGTTCTGTACGTTCAACATCCTGGAAGGAGCTGTTCGTTCCGGAAAGACTGTTGATAATGTCTTTGCATTCGCACAGGAGCTGAAGACAACGCCGGATAAAATACATCTGGCAACCGGTTCTACGATGGGTAATGCTAAGCTGAATATCGGAGATGCCAATGGATTCGGTCTGGAATGGATTTTCAGAGGTCAGTGCCACTGGGGCAAGTACAAGGACATGGAAGCGTTGATTATCAACGGACCATATACGAACTTTAAGCAGAAAGTTGTGATCTTCGCCGGGGCTTCATCATCGGACAGCTTCAAGAAGATACGTGGTAACTCTTATGGCATGTGGATTGCGACTGAGATCAATCTGCATCACGACACAGCAATCAAAGAGGCATTCAACAGACAGCTTGCAGCTAAGAACCGTAAGATATTCTGGGACATGAACCCGGAGCATCCGAAAGCACCAATCTATGAGAATTATCTTGATGTGTACGACCAGAAAGCGAAGGACGGGACTTTGAAGGGTGGATACAACTATGCACACTTTACGATCTTTGAGAATGTGAATATCACGAAGGAACGTCTGGAAGAGATTGTCAGTCAGTATGACGAAAACAGCATTTGGTACGTCCGGGATATCCTGGGGAAGAGAAGTATTGCAGAAGGTCTGGTGTATACTCAGTTCGCTTCACTGGCGGCTATGGCTAACAATCCGATGAAGATTACGGTAGCACAGGCACAGGAAATGATTAAGAGGAATGAGCTGCAAGGAATTACGATTGGAGTTGACTTTGGAGGCAATGGATCCGGTCATTCGTTTGTTGCATCAGCACCGACTGTTGGATATGGAAAACTGGTAGCACTGGTGTCGGAACTGCACAAAGAAGAGCTTGATCCGGATTCTCTTGGTAAAGTCTTCCTTGCCTTTGTAAAGAAGGTTATTAAGTTGTTTGGTGGTGTAAGTAAGGTCTACTGTGATTCAGCTGAGCAGGTACTTATCAGAGGACTCAGAACGGCTATGGCAAGAGCAGCAATGGGGGATATCAAGGTTGGCAATGCCAGAAAAGACAGGATTAACGACCGGATATTCTGCTTCACATCCCTAGTTGCACAGGGGAGATTCGCATATACAGAGCTGTGCGATACTCTGGAAGACGCACTCAGCATGGCAGTGTGGAGACCGAATACAGTTGAGCTGGAACGATTGGATGACGGCACATCTGACATAGATACTCTGGATGGCTTTGAATACAGCTATGAAAGAGATATCAGAAACTACATTAAGACACAGGCAGGGTAGGTGAATACGTTGAAATTCAGCATAAAAAATTTTATCAGAAAGTGGGTGGGTAAGTTGTTTCCCAGAAACAGTATTGAGAAAGAAATGAAAGTCCAAATAGCAGTATCTGGTTTGATGGATAACGCTATACAGCTGTGGAAGGACATGTATGAGAATCATCCACCCTGGATAGGTGAAGATGGGACTCTATGCACGAATATACCAGCGACCATTGCAGAAGAAATGGCACGGCTTGTGCTTACGGAGTTTGAACTGAATGTAACCGGTAGTCCGATGGCAGACTTCATTAACGATCAGCTGAAGAGAGAACTATCTGATCTGGATATCCAGGTTGAGAGGTACTGCGCCGAAGGAGGTATTGTGCTGAAACCCTACGTCTCAGTAGGCATGGACGGGCAGCCAAACAAGATAGAGATAGATTTCGTAGAAGCAGACAAGTTTTACCCGACTGCATTCAACAGCAAGGGAGAGATCATGTCTGCTATTTTCTTACAGTATAAGAGGATGGGCGAATATCTGTATACCAGGCTTGAATATCACGAGTTCTTGGGAAACAGTGTAACGATTGTCAACAAGGCTTACAGATCGGAGAAGATAGCATCGTACACTGATGACGAAGAACCGACCATCAACCAACCATTTGATGAAGAAGTATCACTCTCTGAGGTCGATGAATGGGCTGGACTCTCAGAAGAGCCGGTAACGATCAATAACATAGAGAAGCCTCTGTTTGTTTATATCAAGGTTGCCAAGAGCAACAACATAGATAGAAGCTCGCCTCTGGGAGTATCCATTTACTCTAAAGCTATTGAGCTGATACATGAAGCTGACCGGATGATGGGGCAGATTGTGTGGGAATACGATGCCAAGGAAGCGGCAGTGCATGTTTCGGAAGAATATCTGAAAGCGGATAAGCACGGTAAGCCGGTTCTTCCGGAAGGAAAAGAAAAGCTCTACCGGGCATTTGATGAAGGATCCGGAGGAAACAAACTGTTCGATGTGTACAGTCCGGATATCAGAGATACGCCGATGTTCAACGGACTCAACAAGATTCTGAAGAGGATTGAGTGGACTGTTGGCTTTGCATACGGTACAATCTCCGATCCGAATGAACTTGAGAAAACAGCAGAGGAAATCAAGACATCCAAGCAACGATCATACAGAACCGCAAGCAGATTACAGAGCGCATGGCAGAAAGGATTTGAACACCTGGTAGATTCGATGGTGGTGCTTATCAACCTGTACAGAATGACTCCTTATGGTTCGGTCAATGTGAACTGTTCCTGGGGAGATAGTGTGCTGGAGGATACCGACAAAGAGTATCAGCGGAGATGGGCTATGGTTGTTGCCGGGAAACTGAAACTGGAGAAGTTTATTGCCTGGTACTTTGGATGTACAGAGGAAGAGGCTGCGGATTATATACCAGATATGCAGGGAGATGACTTTCCAGAAGAAGAGTAGGAGGTATGGACCATGTTGACACCAGAATATCTTGCATCGTTCTCCAGTGGATATCTGGGCATGGTTGACAATCTCAATGAGCAGATAGTCCGAGACATAGCCAGGAGAATGATTAAGACGGGCAAGGTTACGGATACTGCTAAGTGGCAGATAAAACAGGCACAGGAATCCGGGAAGCTCCTGGATGATATTGTAGCAGAAGTTGGGAGATTCACTGGATACTCAGACAAGCATGTCAAAGAGCTGTTCAAAGAAGCCGGAGTAACTGGGATAAGGAATGATGCAAAACCACTGATAGACGCTGGCATAATAAACGATGCCAAGCTATCAAAGAATATGTCTGATTTGCTTCTGGCAAACGCAAAGAAGACGTCCGGGGACATCAACAACCTTACGATGACAACGGCAGTGAAGAGCCAACAACTATATATGCAGACATTGAATGAGGCATTGCTCAAGATCCAGAGTGGTGCTTTTTCTTATCAAGAAGCTCTTAGGTATGCAATCAGAAAAGCTGCACAAGCCGGAGGAATGGTGTTGTACGACTCCGGAGCACAGATGTCACTTGATGCGGCGTTGCGAATGGCTCTACTGACAGGACTCAACCAGACAGTTGCCACGATTACAGAGATGTATGCGGGCGATATGGGCGTTGAGTATTACGAGACAACCGCACACCCTGGGGCAAGATTGGAGCATACCTACTGGCAAGGACAGGTCTTCAAGATTCATGGCGAAGGTGATGGATACCGGAATTTCTATGATGCTACCGGCTACGGAACAGTTACCGGGCTATGCGGAGCAAACTGTAGGCACAGCTTTTATCCTTACTGGCCAGGGATATCCAAACCGGCATACACCAAGGAAATGCTGGATGATTATTCTGTAGCGAAGTTCAGTTATGACGGTAATATGCTCACGGAATATGAGTGCAGCCAGATTCAGCGAAGATTTGAACGAGCTATCCGGGAGAGTAAGAGAATCCTTTGTGGATATGATTCTGCCATACAATATGCTGATGATACAGAGACAGAGCAATATTTGAAGAATGAGTTTCAGAAAGAATCGGTGAAGCTAAAGAAAAGAGAAAAGAAGCTGAAGAACTTCTGCTCTGAGACAGGACGATCTGTTGATACTGCACGGACACAGGTTTATGCAGTGAAGGATCAGAATGGAAACATAGTGAATTATGGACGTTCCACCAGTATGAAAGCTGTGTGGGCTAATAGAAAAGCAAGGAAGTAGGAGGTAACAAGACATGTTATTTAGAGAAGCATTTGAACTGATGAAACAGGGAAAGAAACTGAAATTGCCATCATGGGCTGGATATTGGTATTGGTCTAAAGATAAGCAGACAATCATCATGCACACGAAAGATGGAGTTGACATGGATATCCGTGAGACACAGATTCCAGATTATACATTTTCCAATATTGCAAGTGATGAATGGGTATTGGCAGACGATCAGAATTGTCCGGAATTAGGTGGCGAGGCTACATTTGGATTTGGTGATGCATACAAGTTTCTGGAAAGAGGGCTCAGAGTTACAAAGAAGAGCTGGCATAAAGCCGGAATGTTTCTGACGATGCAACGCCCGGACGAACACAGCAAAATGACAGCTCCGTATGTCTACATCACGATTGACGGAGATTACCGTGTGCCGTGGCATCCGAGCCAGGCAGATATGTCTGAGAAGGATTGGGTTTTGTACGAAGAAGAGTAGGAAGGAGGTGATCCTGCTATCTCCCTTCCTTGAGGGTTAGAAAGGAACGCTTTATTTGGCTTTTATGCCAGTAAGCACATATTTCTCCACATAAGCATCTACAAGCTCTCCAAAGAGCTGTCAGAAGCTCACAATGTGGTAATTACGAATTAACAGACTGTATCGAAGAGGTCTGTTTTTATTTTGCCCTGTGATATGGCATATAAACTGTCTCCTTCTCTTGCGTGCGGAGATATAAATGCACGATAGCAGTGCCGGAGTGAACCGGAATCTAAACGAAATCAGCGAAAAGAAGAAAGGAAGGTAAGTAAAAATGGCTTACGAATTTTTAAAGAAACTTTTTGGCACACAGAAGGACGGAGAAGAGCCTAAGGCTATGACCTATGCAGAGCTGGAGGCTGCGATTGATGCAGATAAGAAGATCCAGGTGGTAGATGTGAAAGCCGGGGGCTATGTCTCGAAGGAAAAACTGGATGCCAAGATCACAGAGCTGGACGGTGTAAGACAGCAGCTCACAGATGCCAATGCAGAGATCAAATCCTACAAAGAGATGGATATTGATGGCATCAAAAAGTCTGCAAAAGACTGGGAAGACAAGTACAACCATGATACCCAGGAGCTTAATGACAAGCTGGCGAAACAGGAAAGAGATCACCAGATGGACAGATATCTGGATACTGTCGGACTGAAGCCAGGGGCTATGTACCGTGATTATGTCAGAAGAGCTTTCGAGGCGAAAGAACTGAAGCTTGAAAACGGAAAGTTTATCGGTGCGGATGACGTGATGAAAGAACTGAAGGAGAGTCCAGACTACAAAGAAGCATTCGTTGTGGATACACCGGATGATGAACCGGATACACCAGATGTTCCGGATGAACCAGGGAATCCACCGGCACCAAATATGCCGTACTTCTCAGCAGGAACCAATTCACAGACCCAGAAGCCAAAGGGCAACATGTTTGACTTTGGATTTTCTGGAGTAAGAAAAAGAGATTAACAGGAGGTAACTTAACATGGCAAAACCACTTAATTATGCAACAGAATATCAGAAATCTTTAGAGCAGGCATTTCCGTATGCATTATACTACGGAGCACTCTATAAGACTCCGAATAACGGAAGATTCAAATGGCTCAATGGAAAGACCATTGAGATTCCAAGCATTTCCGTAACCGGCCGTGTGGATTCTACAAGGGATACCATTGCTACGGCTGCAAGAAACTATGATAACAGCTGGACTCCGTTGACACTGGAGAATGAAAGAAAATGGTCTACACTGGTTCACCCGGCAGATGTGCAGGAAACAAACCATGTAGCAACAATCACGAACATTACCAGAGTGTTCAACGAAGAGCAGAAGTTCCCGGAGATGGATGCATACACCATTTCCAAGATTTATGCAGACTGGACGGCGGCAGGAGAAGCTGCTGATACAACAGTTCTTACAGCAGAGAATATTCTGGATGTATATGACAAGATGCTGGAAGAGATGTCAGAAGGTCGAGTTCCGAAGATGGGACTGATTCTGTATGTGAATCCGGCAACCAACACACTGATTAAGCATGCCCAGGGTATTTACAGAACGCTGGATGTTGGCAGACAGAACAACCTTTCAAGAGCGATTAAATCCCTGGATGAAGTTCAGATTGAGGAAGTACCATCTGAACTGATGAAGACTCTGTATGATTTCACACAGGGTTGGAAAGTAGCTGGAAGTGCTAAACAGATCAACATGATGCTGATTAACCCACTTGCAGTAATCACACCGGTGTCTTATGAGTTCTCTAAACTCGATCCACCATCTGCTCTCTCAGAAGGTAAGTATGTTTACTACGAAGAGTCACATGAGGACGTATTCGTTCTGAAGAACAAGAAGAAAGCTATCCGCATGTCTGTGGAGGCGTAGGAAGAAATAAGCCCTGCCAGGTTATTACTGGTGGGGCATAGCAAGAAAGGAGAATCACTATGAGTTATGTAGCTCAGAAGAAAAACCGTATTATCAGAATCCCAGAAGAAAAGGCTGAAGAGTATGCAAAGATGGGGTATGAGATTACTAATGAAGATGGGGAAGTTGTAGCTGATGCTGCAATCGAAACCATTGAAAGAGCGAAGGAAGAAATAACCAGACTCACAAAAGAACTTGGTAAAGCAGGAACAGAGAACGAAGAGCTGAAAGCCAAACTGACGGAGGCTACTCTGTATGCGGAGGATGCCGATAAAAAGATTGTAGACCTCCAGAAAGAGAACGAAGAGCTGAAAGCGGCAATCCAGGCACAGGCTACAATGGGATCAGCTGCACCGGTTTCTGAAGATTCCGGGAAGAAAAAGACAACCAAGACTCCAAAACAGTCAGAGTAGGAGGTAGCTTATGTATTTAGCAACGAAAGGTGGGAGTTCCTGCCGGATTCCCAAAAGAAAGGCAGGATACTACAAAAGCATGGGCTACTCCCTGGAGAACCTGGATGAAGAAGTCGGAGCGAGCACAAGTCCTGCAAAAGAAAAGAAGACCGGCAAAAAAGAATCAGCTTCGCAAGAGGACGTAAATCCGGCAAATAACTGATTTATCTTTCGGTAGCTTACCATTTTACCAGAAGGGAGTGTTTGGATGAACCAGGAGGCTATAACGAGTCCATATGTGGACTTTACGTACTACAAGGAAGAGTACGGCGGTGTCCACATCAAAACCGAGAAAGATTTCAGACGAGCTGAGAAGTTTGCTGAAGCTTTTGTGAATCGGATTACGCTTGGACGGATACCGAGACTGCCAACGCTTACGGATTCGATCAGAGACGCAATCTGTAGTGTTGCTGATTCCATTGCGATACAGAGAGAGAAGAACGAAGCTGTTGTAAAGTCAGAATCTAACGATGGATATTCTGTCAGCTATGCAGATGCCGGGAGTTATTCAGCTGTAAGCAGTGAGATGTACAGAACGGTTAGGACATACCTGGCAAACACCGGACTACTGTATAGAGGGTGGGTGAAAGAGTATGACGATAAACAGTGATGTGACAATCTTCAATCTCAGAATCGGAGCTGACAGGAGAGAGAAGTTCTACGCAACAAGAATCCTGGGAGTTTCCTGGTATGGAAGCAAAGGGCAGGTAGTGTCGGATACAGTCCGGAAGGGCACAGCACAGTGCGTGATCCGGATTCCATACACAGCAATCGTAGAAGGTGGAAAGCAATATATAAGCGAAGAAGAGTATAAGAAGCTGTCGGATGAAGAGGCAGAAAGGCACTGGACTATCCAGAAGAACGCTTATATTGTGCGAGGACAGCTTGAAGTTGCTGACCAATGGGTATTCGACACGTTCAGTTTTCAGCATGGAGTTATCTTGAAGGAAACGATAGAAGACCTGGCAAAGCTGAGACAGCATGATGAAGATTTTGTGACGATTACAGAATATGCAGACAATACGCTCAGAGGAACTGACCGGACAAAGCACTGGAGGATAGGAGGAGCATAATGTCGCTGAAGATGATTACAACACCAAGAGGCTCAATCGTTACTACCAAGAATGGAAGAGCGGAGCTGACATGGAACTCAGACTTTGCGGCAAGAAGAAATGCTCAATTTACCAAGAAGCAAATGTTCATAGACTCAGAGGTTCTGAGACGATGCAGCCCGAGAGTCCCGTTCAAAACAGGTATGCTGGAGAAATCTGGTAAGCTGGGAACGAGCATCGGTAGCGGCGAAGTGAATTACATCGCCAAGTATGCTGCTGTACAGTATTATGCAACGTCTGACACCAGACCGTATGATGCGAACCGTGGGGCGCATTGGTTTGAGAGAATGAAGGTGGCTGAAAAAGAAGATATTCTGCGAGGTGCAGATAAGATCTAGGAGGTCGCATGGCAACGAAAAGTATTATACAGGGCGTATCAGATTATTTTCTGAATTGCCCGTTGTTGAAAGATGGCGTATTCCGGGTGGACGCCCTGGGAACAGAACCGGTGGAATATACCATAGAAACGGGGATATTTGACCCGATTATTGAAAGATATGTTGACGGCAGTTCTGAGCGGCAGTTTCAGTTTCAGTTCGGATCCAGAGAGTTTTACAGCATGGATCGGCTTCAGAATATTGATAACAGCACATTCTATGAAGAACTTGCCGAGTGGGTGGAAGAGCAGAGTCTTGTCGGTAATCTTCCGGAGCTTCCGGAAGGAATGAGTGCCACGGAGATAGAAGTGCTTTCGCCGGGATATATCTATGATGGAGCTATGAAGAATGCAAGGTATCAGATTTCCTTGCGATTATTGTATTTTAAGGAGGCATGAAACAATGACAGAGAATACCAACAGCAAAAGAGATGTGGTGCAGAGACACCAGTTTGCGGACTTTCTGAATATTGGAACGTCTGAGAAAGCAAAGTGGGTGCTGATGGGAGTTGGATTCACAACCCTGGATGAAACATTCGGTGCAGAAAGTGAATCCGAGAAGTATGTAAGTGAAGCATCTTCGTCTTCCTCTGTCGTGTCTTATACATCGGTATTTCCGTTTGAAGCACGACTTATTAAGGACCAGGATGCAGTCAACGCACTGTACCATGTCGGCAGAAACCATTTAACAGGAAGCGATGCAGAGTTTGAATACTGTCGTGTAGAACTCTGGGATCAGAAGATGAGCGCTTCTGCACCGGTTGAAAACACATTTGCAGCCAGAAAGTTCCTGGTATCCGCAGAGCTGAGCGGAGTATCCGGAGAAAAGAAACAGAGCATGAGTGGAAACCTCAATGCAATAGGAGATCCGGTTGACGGATATTTCAACACAAAGACACAGACATTTGAAGAAGCTACGGCTTAGAATTTGGAGGTAAAGTAATATGAGCATGTTAAAGATTTGTGGACAGGAATTAGAATTAGATCTGTTCGATGCAGACACGATGGAAGTATACGAGAAGTCTCTTGACAAGGTAGTGGAAAGATCAAAGGAATCTAAGAAGCATACAGAGTTGTCAAATGCAGAAGGCATTCGGGAAACGTGCGGAATCGTGAAAGACTTCTTCGATGAAGTATTTGGAGAAGGGACATCCGAAAAGCTGTTCAAGGGCAAGGATAATCTGTTAGTTTGCATGGATGCATTTGGAATTGTTTCTTCTGAGGCTGACAAGATGAAAGGCCAGGCTACTGCACTTACTAATAAGTACAATATGAACCGGGCTCAGAGAAGACAGGACGATAAGAAAAATAAGCATGGCAAGAACAGAGCAACAGCGACACAGATCGGCAATGTGGATGGTCGTGATAATTCATGAACCACGACTGCAACATGCTTATAGACTATCTTCCGGAAACAGTAGAAATTGAAGGTGTGGAGTATGAGATAGAATCAAATTTCCGCACCTTTATTTTGTTTGAGATGCTGATGCAGGATTCTGAGCTTTCGGATTCGGAAAAAGCAATGCAAGGACTGAAACTGGCTTATCCAGTTATTCCGGATAATCTGGAAGCGGCGGTAGATGAACTGCTGTGGTTCTACGCTTGTGGCAAGAGGTGGAGAGAGAAGAGAGCTGGTTCAGTAGAAGGAGCTTCAGAAGTTCAGAGGATCTATTCTTTTGAGCATGACGATGACTATATCTACTCAGCATTTCTGACCCAGTATCACATTGACCTGCAGGACATTAAGTATCTGCATTGGTGGAAGTTCAAAGCCTTGCTGAGAACACTATCCTCTGACTTGGAGTTCTGTAAAATTATGGAATACCGGAGCGTGGATATCAATGCGAATATGACAAAAGAGCAGAGAGATTTCTACCGCAGGAAGAAAGAGCTGTATGCTCTTCCGTTACCTGCTGACGAGGAAGAAAAAGTAGATGCAATAGCAGAAGCCCTTATGAATGGTGGGGACCTTACGGGACTGCTGTAGGAGGTGACTGGCTATTGAGGATGTAAAGAAGAAAATGATACGGGTGGAGTGCCCGTTGTGTAAATATAAAATGCCGCTGTTTTTTGAAGAGACAGCGGAGTGTTCGGGCGTGATGGTATCCTGCAAAGGAAGAAACTGTCATGCTCGTTTTGAATTAAAGATTAAAGACGGAAAACAGATCAAGTAGTGCCATTACGAGCCGATGATTGAGCCGAAGAATTGAGGTGAGAGCATGGGCTATGATGGTACGCTGAAGTTTGATACCAGCATAGATAGTTCCGGATTCCAAGCCGGACTGAGTAAATTATCTGGACTTGCAAGTAGCGCAATCAAAGCTACTACAGCAGTCATCGGAGGTGCTGCATCAGCAGTTGCTGGTATTGGTGCGGCTGCAATCAAGGTCGGTTCTGACTTTGAAGCCGGAATGAGTAAGGTTCAATCCATTTCTGGGGCTTCTGCTACAGAAATTCAGCAACTTGCAGAAAAAGCAAAAGAGATGGGAGCCAAGACGAAGTTCTCAGCTACCGAAAGTGCTGAAGCGTTCCAGTACATGGCAATGGCTGGCTGGAAGACCGGAGATATGCTGAACAGTATCGAAGGTATCATGAACCTGGCTGCGGCATCTGGAGAAGACCTGGCAACTACCAGTGATATTGTCACCGATGCTATGACCGCCTTTGGATTGGCGGCTGACGGGACAACAACGATCATCAAAGACGGATACACGAAAGAGGTATCCAATGCCACACACTTTGCAGACGTACTTGCAAAGGCAGCATCCAATTCCAACACGAACGTAGGAATGATGGGTGAGACGTTTAAGTATGTGGCACCTGTGGCTGGGGCTTTAGGATTCAGTGTTGAAGACTGTGCTACAGCAATCGGCTTGATGGCAAACTCCGGTATCAAAGCAAGCCAGGCTGGTACGTCTCTGAGGTCTATCTTTAGCCGAATGGCTAAGCCGACTGACGAAGTAAAAGCAGCTATGGATCAGCTTGGAGTATCTCTGACGAACAGTGATGGCTCCATGAAGTCTCTGAAAGAGGTTATGAAAGACCTTCGTTCCGGATTTGCCGGACTGACAGAGGCGCAGAAGGCACAGATGGCATCAGCTCTTGGTGGACAAGAAGCCATGAGTGGATTGCTTGCCATTGTAAATGCATCAGATGAAGATTACCAGAAGCTGGAGGATTCTATCTACGATGCGGACGGTGCAGCTAAAGAAATGGCTGACACCATGAACGATAACCTGCAGGGAGCTATCACGCTCTGTAAGAGTGCATTAGAGTCTGTAGGTATCGCCCTGTATGAAGAAGTACAGGAACCAATGAAAGAGACTGTCAAAGCCATAACCAGCATGGTTGAGGATATGAACGAAGCCATGGCTGAAAAAGGATTTAACGGTCTGATTGAAGCATTCGGAAATTCTATCGCTGAGTTGGCAAAGATGGCTGTGGATGCCACACCGACACTGATCGGAGTAGCGGAAGATCTGATTGGCACATTCATAAATGCCATCATGGAGCACCAGGAGGAATTTGCCGAAGCAGGAGCAACTTTAGTTGCTGAGCTTGTAAAAGCAATTATAAATGTAGCCGGTGACATGTGGTCTGCTGGCATTTATTTATTTACGGAATTTCTACAGGCTCTGAGCGATCATTCAGAGGAAATCGGTCAGGTATTTGGTGAAATGCTTGGCAAAATTGGAGAGGCGGTACAGGAAAATACACAGCTTATCATCCAGGCTGCAAAAAAATTCGTAGCTGGATTTTGCGAGGGTCTGAGTGCAGAGTTTCCTGGCGTGTCTTCGCTGATCGAGGGATTTCTTAACGGATTCATAGATTCGGCAAGTACCATTATCCAGGGAATTGTTGATGTGATTTCCGGACTGTTCAGCGTGATTGACGGGGCAGATCCGAACACACTGGAAGCTGTTGGCTATGCAATCGGAGTGATTGCTGGCTCTATCGCAGCTTTAAACGTTGCTCAAAGTGTTATTCAGCCTTTAAGCACACTATTCTCCATACTGAAGACATTAAAGGGTGGAATTAGCGGAATTTCCGGAGTCATCGGAAAAGTCGTAGAAGGATTCGCACTCTGGAGTGGTGGAGCCGGTTCACTCATGGAAGTCCTGGAGCTGGAGTTCCCTAAGATTGCTGGTATCTTCAGTTCTATTGGTGGAGCGGTACAGAAAGTAATCGGATTCTTTGCAGAGTTCGGTTCTACCATAGCCGGAATTGGTTCTATTATTGCCGGAGCGATTCTCGCAGTTACCAATTTCGTAGATATGTTTGTGAACGGCTTCAGTGCCGTAAAAGAAGCTCTTATGGTGGTCGGCATTGCGCTGGCGGCTGTCGGAGCGGTTATTCTGGGTGCGCCTGCATTGGTGGCTGCTGCGATTGCAGGAATTGTAGCTGCGGTTGCAACGGCGGTTGTGGTCATCAAGGAACACTGGGATCAGATCGTAGAATTTTTCCAGAGCATACCGGATAAGCTGAGCGAACTTGGTTCGGCTATCGCTGAGTGGGGCTCTGGTGTCCTGGAAAACATAGGTGAATTCATTGACTCTGTGATTGAGTGGTTCTCCGAATTGCCAGGAAAAATCATAGATGCAATCAGCTCACTGGCAGAAAGTTTTGTCGAGTGGGGAGCTTCTATGCTGGAGACAGCATCAGAGGTCGCAACGCAGATTATTGATTCAATCGTACAGTTCTTTACGGAATTGCCATATAAAATCGGGTATGCGATTGGATTTGTGATTGGCACGTTGATTGAATGGGGAACGAATGTGATCAACTGGATCACCACGAATGTTCCTCAGATGATTGACAATATCGTTACGTTTTTCGCTGAATTGCCAGGGAAAATCTGGGACTGGCTGGTAAATACCTACAACAAATTTGTTGAGTGGGGAAGCCAGATGCTCCAGAAAGCCGGAGAGGTGGCAAGCAACTGCATAGACAGTATTGTTACATTCTTCTCTGAGCTACCTGGCAAAATTTGGAACTGGCTGACGGACGCATTCAATAGATTTGTGACCTGGGGATCTAATATCCTACAGAAAGCAAGAGAAGTTGGAGCTAATACGATAGACGCAATCGTTAATTTCTTCTCGCAGTTACCAGGAAAAATCTGGACGTGGTTGAGTAACACCATCCAGAAAGTGATCCAGTGGGGATCCGATATGGTGGCGAAGGGAAGACAAGCGGCATCCGATCTGTGTAATGCAGTCATAAATGGAGTGGCAAATTTACCATCTCAGATGGCAAGCGTTGGCTACAACATTGTAATGGGTGTATGGAATGGAATTTGTAATGCCGCCGGTTGGTTCAGAAGACAGGTGTCATCGTTCTTCTCCGGAATTGTTGATGGTGTGAAGAGCGCACTGGGTATTCATTCTCCATCAAAAGTATTTGCTGATGAAATCGGTAAGTGGATTCCACCTGGTATCGGCGTAGGTATCGAAGCTGAAATGCCAGATCTGTATAAGCAGATGGACGATGAAATGTCAGCTCTTGGAAAGCGGATGCAGACAGCTGTTAATGTGGAAACCGGAAAGATTGCGGTGGATAAAAAAGTCAGCACAGCATACAAAGTGGAAAAAGAAAAACAGGAAGTCTTTGAGAGCGGAGACACAACGGTAGAGATCAGCGGAGAGACACATGTGCATGTAGACCTGGATAGCCGGGAAATCGGAGAAGCTACGACACCGATTGTGGATGAAAACATGGCAAGAATTGATACACACAAGAAGAGAGGAGGCTAATCATGTCGGGAGTAGGAATCACGTTTGATGAAACGCATTCGTTCCGGGACTGGGGCTTAAAGCTCAAGAAGATAGAGATCGGAATACCGAAAGCAAAAACTGAATATGTGAGCGTACCGGGCATGAATGGCGATCTCGACCTTACGGAAGCTCAGAATGGCGGTATCAAGTATGAAATGCGTGAACTGAAATTCACATTTGGAGTAAGGAACTGCAGTTATGAAAAATGGAGCGGTCTGATTAGCCAGATCGCTTCTGATATCCAGGGAGTAGAAAAGAGGATTATCCTGGATACGGATAAGGGATTCTATTATGTCGGAAGATGTGAGGTTGATACCAGCAAGTCAAATGATGTTACAGCTGAGATAGCAGTCACATGCACATGCGAGCCATATAAGATAAGCGTTGCATCGTCAGACGAACCGTGGAAGTGGGATACATTCAACTTCCTCAATGGAGTGATCCGGAATACGTCAGACATTACGATCAGCTCTGCTTCTAGATGGCAGAAAGTTACGCTGGACGGTTGGATTCACAATGAAACGCTTAGAATCGTATCAAATGCGGAGATGAAAGTAAGATACCGTAATTCGACCTACACGATATCTGTTGGCGAGAATATCATGTACGATCTCATCCTGTACAAAGGGACGAACGACTTATACTTCCAGGGGACAGGCAAGATCACACTGATTCACAGGGGAGGGATGTTGTAGATGTATACAATTAAAGCCTATGTGGACGGTGAAGAGTACACAATCCATGATTCCAGGGTAAAGGCACTGACGGTTGGAGGAAAGCCATACTTTGAAGTGGGCGATAACATCAACGGCTCTGCATCTTTTAGCGTATACCCGAATCATCCGTATTACGACAAGGTTAAGAAGTTGACAACAGATATTATTTTTTACCGGGATGACGAACCGGAGTTTTACGGGAGAGTGCTTTATGACGATGAAGACTTTTCCGGAACAAAGAAAGTGTTCGTAGAGGGAGAGCTTGCCTTTTTGTGTGACAGCATCCAGAGACCGAAGGTATACCACAACATCTCTGTGAAAGCATACGTGCAGGATCTGATAGATATTCACAATTCACAGGTAGAAGAAAGAAAGCAGTTTACTGTCGGACGTGTTACAGTTAAGGATTCCAATGATTCGTTGTACCGATATTCCAATTACGAAGACACCAGGACAACTTTTAAAGAGAAACTGATAAACAGACTTGGAGGACATTTGGTTATCCGGCATGTAGACGGACTTAGAATCCTAGACTACCTGTCGGACGAAGACTACTACACGAAAAATACCCAGGGTATCCGGTTTGGAAAGAATCTGCTGGATTTCTCGAAGAACATGGATGCATCTGATTTGGTCACATGTGTAATTCCACTGGGAGCGAAGCTGGACGAAGAAGACCAGGATCCGTCATTAGAAGCCATCTCAGATCAGAGAATAACAATCGCAAGTGTCAATGGAGGCGTTGACTATGTAACAGATGATAATGCTGTAAGGGAATACGGAAAGATTTATAAGACGGTTACGTGGGATGATGTATCTCTTCCGGAAAATCTGATGAAGAAAGGTGAAGAATATCTGAAGTCTGCTCAGTTTGAGAAGATGGTTCTGGAACTGAAAGCAGTAGATCTGAATCTGAAAGATGATTCCTTCCAAAGATTTGAGGTGGGAAACAAAATTCAATGTACGTCAACGCCGAACGGTCTGGATAAAGAGTTTCCTCTGACGAAAAAGAAGACCTATATTACCAGCTTCAAAGATAATACGGTAACACTTGGAGATGAAACAAGCTCTGTTTCCTACACGTCGTCAAATCGCCAGAATACGGCTCAAATTGAAGAGACGGTAAAATCCTTGCCGAGTAAGTCAGAAATCTTGCAGGAGGCTCTCAGAAACGCACAAGACCTCATAAACAAACAGGTAGCAAGCGGATATGCTGTGCATACACCAAATGAGTTTATTGTAGCCGATGATAAAGAGTACAAGGACAAAGCTAAGAACCTGTGGAGATGGGGGCTTGGTGGTCTGGCACATTACAGCCAGGGTTATGACGGACCAATAGACGGAGTGGCGTTGACCATGGATGGAAAGATCAATGGTGAAATGCTTCTGGTAAATTCCGTCAAGACAGAATCGCTGGATGCTGGATACCGGACATCAGTAGAAACGAAGATAACAGAGAGTGAAACAGCGGCGAAAAATCATGCCGATGATAAAGTCAGAGTTGCCAAAGAGGAGATAGAGAATTCTATTTCAAATCTGGAGAATAAGATTTCACTGTCAGTCCGAAGCGTGAAGGAAACGGTTGCCAGGAAGAATTACATTGTTGGAGGAGAACAAGAAACGCTGAATCTCAGTAAGTTCAACTTATCCGGCTCAACAGGAATCTGTAAAGTCGAAAAAGCTGAGTTCCTAAACAAGAATGCATTCAAGCTGACATTTTCCGGGACTGGATCAATCACATTGACACAGAGCCTTGGAATTTTAGAAGCTGGCAATTACAAGATTGCCGTGGAAGCTGCATATCCGGAAGGGGCAAGGTACAGACCGTCCTATATTCAGTACGGATTCTCGGAGAATAAAAGCACAGCGTATCTGAGCGGATACAAAGCTGATGAATTTCAGACGTTCGGGAAAGAAGTAAAAATCACGAAAGCAACGAAGTCTGTAGCAATCACAGTATATGGAAATTCCGGGAATATTCTGTACGTCACAGATATTAGATGCCTAAGAGATATGCAAGAGTTGCTTGACGATTTAAACGCCAGAGTAGATGTGGAGGTTGGGAAAGTGTCAGCATCGGTATCTGAGGTTTATGAAAATTCACTCCACAACTATTGCAGTAACGGAAGTTTCTCGGATAGCAAAGATAAGTTTACCGGATGGAGCAGAAGTGACACAGCACAGATAATGCAGACAACTTTCAACAATAGAAGTTGCGCAAAGATTCAAAACACGACTTCGACATACAATATCTCCTGGTATCAGAAACCATGGGCAAAAAAGGGGAATGTCACAGTCAGATTTAAAGCGGCATGTGCTTCTGAAGATGTCAGTACGGCACGCATAAGAGTAACCATTGACGGAAAGACATTCTACACCGCTGCCGGAGAGCTGAGCAGTAACTGGAAACAGTTCGAGTTTACTTCATATGCTACACCGTCGTATTTTTACACGTACTTTTATAACTATGTTGCAAATACGACCGTTTACATCACAGACGTGGAAATATTAGGTTACTTGAACACATATGCAGAGTCGCAACTTTCAATTTTGAAAGATTCCATCGCTGCAGAAGTAACAAGGGCACAAGGGGCTGAAGAAAAGCTAACAGCATCTATCAAGGTCAATGCCAATAACATCACCTCAAAGGTAAGCAAAGGTGATATGGGTTCTTACATCACGCAGTATTACAACAACGTGATTATAGCTTTCAATAAAAATTCAAAATACGTGCAGATTAACCCAGGAGAAATTGCTATTTACAATTACGGAGTAGAGAACTCTAAGAAGCGTGCTGTATTCGATGAATCGGGTAATCACTTTTACAGAGATGGGTATTATGTCGGAGCGATCGGCACAAACCAGTGGTCAGGGAACAATGCTCATAAGGGATTAGTGTTCGACTTGGAACCGCAAGGGAAGTATATGGCATTTGCACAAAAAGAAAGTGCCTCAGCTACTTCCTATACTACGATGCTATGTTTCAGCCGGGCGAACAGTATCTATGATGAGTACGGAGTGAATCTTGGGTGTAATCTGATTGGTAACTGGTATACATTAAAAAATTTCAAAATCGGCAGTATCTCAGCAGGAGGCTACACAGCTTTTAGCGGAGCAATACCGATTGTGTGCGAGATAACGAATAACGGGAATAGCTGGACGTATTCCCATCTGAGAGTCTACAACGGCATTATTGTCGGTTACTGGAATTAGGAGGTGAGAGCATGGAGCTTATATTTCCGAAAGGCGAAGAACCTAAAAAAACAGCAAAAAACAGTGTAGCTATAGGAACTATCAAAAGAGAGCAGGAGGTAGAAGATGGAAGAGAGAAAGAAACCAACCAGACCGTTTAGCGTGATTTATGCAGATGCAAAACAAGCTCTGACAAGGCAGGTTGGAAATACGATGGCGGCTTACGGGCTGCCTATTTTTATGGCAGAGGGAATTTTGAGTGGAATCCTGGCTGAGATCCGAACCAATGCCGGAAATGAGCTGGCAGACGATACTGCAAGGTACGAGGAAGAACTGAAGGAGTATTACGAAGCCCAGATCAAAGAAAAAGAGGAGGCTTTTGAGAAAGAGAAAGCAGAACTGATTCGGACGTTCGAGGAGCCGGCTGGTCTGGAGGAAACAGAAGAAGTGGAAACGACAGGATCAGAAGAGGTTCCATCTGAACCTCCGGCGATTATTGAAGCGAAGGAGATTGTTGAAGAAACGGAGGTGGACTAAATGGCAGACATTTCCCAGGAGATAGACCAGTTAAGAAATGCGGTCTATGGTGAAGAAGTAAGAGGTGCTTTTATCTCCTGTATGCAGAAAATCCATGAGGAGAATGAAAGCTACGATAGTATCAAAAAAAGTGTAGATGCATCAGCAGCAACTATGAAAAAGCAGGTAGAAGCAATCGGCACGAAATCTGCGGAAGTTCAGAAAGCTTTGCAGGATTTAGCTAACTCAATTTCCAACGGAAAGAAACAGCAGACAGCGATTGAAGATGCCATAAAGAGCGGAAAGGCTCAGCAGACAGCTACCGAAAAAGCTACAGGAGATTCCAAAATCCAACAGACTGCTACTGAAAAAGCTACGTCAGACAGTAAAATCCAGCAGACTGCTTTGCAGAAAGTAGTGGATTCTGCAAAACAGGTGAATTCTGATATCCAGACATCGGTCTCTGCCGCAAACCAGGCAGCAAGCAATGCAAACCAGGCAGCTAATTTGGCATCTGACGCTGCCGGAAAAGCTACCAGTGCTACTGCAAATGCAATACAGGCAACGAAAGATGCGAATGCTGCTACTACCGCTGCAAACAAAGCAAAAGAGCAAAGAGCCCGGGCTGAGACTTCAAGAGCGCAGGCTGAAGAAGCCAGAAACCATACGTTTACGCAGTGGACAGCTGAAGAAGAAAAATGGTCAGAGAATGAAACGACCAGGATTCAGAACGAAACGAAAAGGCAGGCAGATACAGCAGATGCCATTGCCAAGGCAAAAGAAGCCACAGAGTTACTTGTCAACCAAGCCAATACCATTGCGTTCCGGATCAACGAGAGCGATAGTGGTCTTGACGTTGTTATTTTAAGTGCATAGGAGGTAAGTTAAGTGAGTGAAACTATAAACATTCCAAGAGACACGACAATGCAGTTACTTGTGAAAGTACACAGAGATCAGATCGCTGGAGAGATGGATCTGAAATACAAAGAGAAAGTTGCGGCGGCTACTTCTAAAGCAGAGGTGGACGCCCTTTTTGCTGAATGGTGGAAGATTCAGTACAATCCGGATCTTTACACGAAGTCTGAAATGCTGGAGAGATGGTTCGGAAATGTTCTGGTTGATACAAGAGTTCACGGAGTAACCACACCAAGGTATTCCAAGAGCACGTCCATGATCGGAGAGCTAACAGATGATTCTACCGGATTAACATGCACACCGTCTACAGAATCAACAGCCGGATCCGATCCTTTTGCACACCTTCCGCAGTTCTGGTGTCTTGAGGTTGCGGCAGAGAAAAAAGCAGATGGTTCCCATGAGATTTTTTATGTGGAGCATATTGACGATACTGCAAAGGTCAGAGGAGGAGAACACCTGTGCTGGGTTCTCCAGAAGAATACCTACAAGAGAGAGTGGCAGGATAAAGATTATAAATATCTGAAAACCAGATGCACACCAGCACCGGGGTACAAGAGATGGAAAGAGGGAACCGATCGAACCGGAAAAGTGCATGAGTATATGGCACACCCGAAGTATTATGCCGGAATTGATGCAGACGGGGGTATCACATGCGGAACCGGATTGAAGCCAGCCAACCGAACTTCCCACCAGACAGGCGTAACCAGATGGAGAGGCAGAGGAGCACAGTATTCCGGAGCTTCTGGATCTCTTATCAAGTTCCTGGATGCTATGATGCATTTGAAATATGGACGTAAAGGAAATTCCGGAAAGATTGAAGGTTGCACAAATTACAACTACCAGTACACAGTTGCAGTGAGTGAGACTGGAGTAGAAAGGGTAATTCTGACAAAGGAGCAGGCTGCAAACCTTTTGGTTGGCTCGGCTGTTATGCTTGGCATTCAGAGCGGATCTGACAGAAACACAGCAAGTAACTATTCTATCTTCGATGGAAAACTGATTACAGCCATCGAAACAGTGACTATTGAAACAAAAGAATATTCAGCAGTCTATGTGGATAACGGAGGAAAGACTTTTGACACAACAGCCGGAAGCACATATCTTTCCACAAGCCCGTATTATTCCGGATGGAATGATAATGTTCTTGGCAGAGATGGTAGCAAGATCAGCCCGACTTCCGGAAAAGAACCAGGAATGATCCAGGGCGTAGAGTTCATGAATGGTTCCTATCTGATCGTGTCTGATGAATTATGGCAGTGGAGCCAGGATGCGAATGAGAATTATTGCTTTGATTGCTACAAATGTTACGATCAGTCAAAAGTAGGCTCTGCAATCAATGAGAACTACGAAAAAGTAAATGTTCCAACATTGGTATTTCCGAAAGATACGGCTGCCTGGACATGGAAGTATATTACTGATAATGCAATCAATGATGATGTTCTCTGGCCAGAGGCAACCAACGCAAGCGGAAGCGGCGTTGGAGTGGGAGCTGGCTTCTCTTGCGACCCTGCGGCGTCTGGTGTTCGTGCGGCTTGGTGCTTTGGTTACTTGGGCGGCGGTGGTAGTGCTGGCGTTCCTTGCCGTGTCTCGGACCTTGGGGTGTCTGTCGCTGGCTGGTACGGCTCTCTCGGAGCACCTGGTCTTGAGGGTTAAAAACGGGGTGAATGCGAAGCAGAGGGGCAGTAAGCCCCTTTATTGTCTTATTTGCAAATAAAATAATTTTAGGGTTATACGGTGTCTGGGAGCTGGCTTCAATTGCGAACCTGCGGCGTCTGGTGTTCGTGCGGCTTGGTGCTTTGGTAACTTGAACAACGGTGGTAATGCTGGCGTTCCTTGCCGTAACTCGAACAATGGGGTGTCTAACGCTAACTGGAACGGCTCTCTCGGAGCAACTGGTACAATTTTGAAAAAGAGTATTTAAAAATCATTGCATCGTATAATCCTCGCTTATGTGCGAAAATAACTTGAAACCAACGAGGCTAGTACCTACGGGGAAAGCCGCGGAAGTAACCAGATGAATATTAAGGAGGTTGATGTGTGAAAACATATTGCAAACCAGCAACGGTCAATATTGAGGACTGGAAATTTAATGAACTTGCCGTTGTGGAATGCTTCCGGAATAAGCGGAGCAGAAAAGATTTCCAACGTCTGCTATGCAAGACCGGGAAAATAACAAAGCGTGAGATCGTAGAGGATCAGCTGAATAAGGATTTTAAGCGAACCCTGGAAGCTGAATCAGAAGTAGCAAAGATGCTGACGCAACGTATAATCAACCGAGATTTACAATTAAAACCTATTCGCCAATTTCAAAGAATTGACGGACTGACGCAGAAGCTCCGTGATATCTGCCAGGAATCTCCAGAACAGCAGGTATTTGAATATATCGGAGTATATGCGTTGAAACCTCTTTTCAGAGCGAAGATTTTACCGATCCAGTACGGGAGCATCCCGAATAAGGGAGGTGTAGCCGGAAAGCGGAAGATTGAAAGACTTCTCTGGAAGAAGTTCCACGGAAAAGTAGTTGCTTTGAAAGGAGATGTAACAAAGGCTTATCCCTCAGTGACGGTTCCAATCGTCATGGAGATGCTGAGAAGAGACATAGGCAAGAATAAAGTGCTGCTATGGTTCCTGGGTGCTCTTATGAGCAACTATCCTGGGAACCATCTTTGCATAGGTGGATATCTTCCGGCATGGCTATTCAATTACGTGATGTCTTATGTATTGAGATATATCTATGAGCAAGCTCAGATACGCAGAGGAAAGCGGAATAGGCTTGTATATGCGATTGTATGCTATGCAGATGATTTCACGATCTATGGCGATGTTTCAAAGCTGAAAAAGGCAATGAAGAAAGCTACGATCTGGGCTCATGACAAGTTTGGATTGAAGATTAAGGATATCTGGCAATTCTACCAGGTGGCTTCTTTTGATGAAGAACGGGAGAACCTGGAAGAACGAAGAAAAGGCAGTAAGAAACGTACATCCGGAGTTGATATGATGGGCTATGTAGTCCGGAGGAGATACACGATCATCCGTGGGAGAGTATTCCGGAGAATCCGGAGGCAAGTGCTCAGAGCCTGGGAAGATTTCAAGGCGAAAGGATTTATCCCATGGTGGAGAGCCTGCCGGATTGCAGCATACAAAGGCTGGATAAAGCATAGCAACAGTTTGAAATTCCGGATGGAGTATTGTTTTGATAAGCTATTCAAAATGTGTTCATACAGTGCAAGTAAGCACGGAAAGGAAGTAGAAAATGAGAAGAGAATCTTACTTATCACAGCCCTCAGCAGTTGAGGTCTATCCGGTATTTTCCGGAACAGATGTTATCATGCGTAAAAACATTGAGCTGGTGGATAAAGAGGACATCCAGGATGGGAAGAAGAATAAGTACAAGGTGTGGGAGTGCGAGGAGGTCCAGTTCCATTACCAGGGCGAAGTAACCCAGAAAGAGATCGAATCTGATTTTGATTACTGGTACGCAAAAGCGGAGGAGGTTCCGGATCCTTCCAGCGTGGAAGATCTGAGCCTGGAGGATGCCAGAAAAGCGAAATACCAGGAAATCGCATCAGCATGCGAGCAGACGATTTACTCAGGAGTAGATGTGAGCACATCTTCCGGAGTGGAACATTTCAGCTTGACAGAAAAAGATCAGCTGAATCTTTTCGGAAAGAAAATGCAGTTGTTAGCCGGAGAGGAAAAGTTGGAGTACCATGAGGACGGACAGCCTTGCAAGTATTTCTCTGCTACGGATATGCAAAATATCGTTGACCGTGCAATGTTCTTTGTGTCGTACAACACGACATACTGCAATGCTATGAATATGTGGATTAAGTCTATTGCGAAACCGTCAGATTTTGAAGAAATCCAGTGGGGAGCAAAGATTCCGGAAGAATTTCAGAATGAAGTGCTGAAAGACTACATGAAGATTCTGACATCCGGAGGTACTGAATAGTGAAAGCGTTTCTGAAATATTTGACGCTCTTCCTGGTAGGAGGGGCGTTTTATTATGCCCTGGAAGTACTGTTTCGGGGATATTCGTTTTTGGCGATGGCAGGATGTGGTGGACTTTGCTTCATTATCTGCGGAGTGATTAACGAGAAGTCACGATGTATGCCATTGGTTCTCCAGCAGTTGATAGCTGCATCCGGAATCACAGTGATTGAATTTATTTTCGGATTGATCTTGAATGTATGGCTGGGGCTGAATATGTGGGATTACAGTAATATGCCAGGAAACATTCTCGGTCAGATATGCCCTCAGTTTATGGTCCTTTGGTTCTTCCTGTCAGCCGTAGGGATAATCCTGGATGATGTGATTCGATGGCGGTTCTTCGGAGAAGAAAAGCCACATTATCATCTTTTCAAGAAAGGACATCATAGGAAATGACAAAGTTGCAAATCATATCACGGTTGTGGTCGCATGTCACAGACCTCCGGATGTTGATTCGTGAGCAAAGCAAGAAGACTCTGGAAGAGATAGAGTCTGAGCTAGATGCCACAGAATATTATTGCCGCCCGTATGCGGACGCCGACGATATAGAAGCATATCTGGAAGGAGGTGAGGACATGGAAGACGTGATTTCAAGAGTTGAGCACGAGGAGTTCAGAAAGAGCATCGAAGCAGAGGACCATAGGCAGAATAGACGTATTGAACTGCTGGAAGAAAACACAAAGCAGATCAACGCTCTAACGATTTCGGTTGAAAAGCTGGCACAAAGTATTGAGCTTATGGTGGGGGAACAGAAGCAACAGGGGAAACGTCTGGAAATCCTGGAGAACAGGGACGGGGAAATGTGGCGAAAAGTAACAGGCTATGTAGTAACAGCCATTATCGGCATCGTGCTTGGCTGGGTTGCCACACAGGTCGGAATGTAGTAGCATAGCCGCCAATATTTGCCTTTATAGCGTTTAGGCAATAATTTCCTCAGTCAAACAATTACAAACGCTACATGGAGCTATCAAGAGATTACAAAGCATAATAGGAGGTATCTACATATGGAATTATCAAACTTTTTAAGCCAGGTGCCAGTACCGGTTCTGATTCTGGTGATTGCACTGCTGGTGATCGTAACTGCTGTGGTTGTGTATCAGTATGCGAAAGCAAAAGGACTGGAGGGCATCCGAAAAGATGTATACGCTCTGTTCCTGGTGGCTGAGCATGAGATCAAAGGCACGAAACAGGGACAGCAGAGATTGAAGTGGGTTGTTCAGCAGGCAAGAGGATTGCTGCCTAAGTGGTTGCAGACGATCTTGTCAGAAGATGCACTGATGAAGATTATTGACTGGTGGTTCAAAGAAGTCAAAGACCTTTTGGATGATGGAAAGGTGAACGGCTCTCAGAACTGATAACAGAAGGGAGAGGGCACTATGGTCTATAAAATATTGATTGTATACCTGGTGGGGATTTTATTGTGCCAGCCGGTATACATCTGGGCTATCCGGACGTTATGCCGGATGGAGGATGAAGACGAAGAGCTTTATTGCCAGGACAACGGCATGTATTACGAGCCGAGAAAGCCGAACTATCCGTTGCTGATTGTTTTTCTGTTCCTGGCAGGAATCTTCTGGCCATTGGTGATTCTGTTTGCGGTGTTTGTTCCGCTGACTTTCGTATTGATGGATAAGATGGGACAGTTGCACCCGAATGACGATGAAGAAATAGATCCAGAAGAAGACACGTACTTATGACCGAGTGGGGAGAAATCCTCACTCTTTTTAAGCGAAGGAGTATTTACAAATGGCAATAAAACGGAATGAATACACAGACATTTTGTTTGATGGTCTGATTGCTGCTGGATGTACCGTATACGGAGCATGTGGAGCAATAGGGAATGTTTTTGCAGAATCTGGAGCGAATCCCCGGAATCTGGAAAATCTTTGTGAAAAAATGCTGGGGTATAAGTATACCGATGATACCTACACCGAAGCGGTAGACAGCGGAAAAATCACAAGAGAATTATTTCTGCATCCGCTTGGGGATTCCAGACAGTATGGCTATGGTTTCTGTCAGTGGACATCAGCAGGAAGGAAAGCTGGACTGTATGATCTGGTTAAGTCCAGAGGAGTATCCATCGGAGATGCAAAAGTTCAGACAGAGTACATGCTGAGCGAATTGCGGAAGAGCTACAGGAGCGTATGGAATGTGCTGAAGACAGCAACTTCCGTCCAGGAAGCATCAGATATCTTCCTGGTGAAGTTTGAATCCCCGAAGAATACCGGAGAAGCTGTAAAGAAAGCGAGGGCTTCTTATGGTGAGCAATATTTAAAAATTTATCAGAAGGAGGAAACAAAGGTGAGTAAGATTGAAAATGCCGTAACAATGGCAGAAGCGATTGCACTGGACGATACTCACGGGTACGACCAGGTTGACCGTTGGGGCAACCCAAACTATGATTGTTCCGGGCTGGTTATCAATTGCCTGGAAAACGCCGGAATCCCAGCAAAACAGAAGGGTGCAACGTACACTGGTAATATGCCGGAAGTTCTGCCGAATATTGGATTTAAGAATGTGATCGCATCCGTGAATCTGTCAACCGGAAGCGGAATGAAGCGAGGAGATATTCTCCTTGGCAACGGTCATACAGCCTTCTATTGCGGAAATGGGAAGCTGGTGCATGCAAGTATCAATGAAAAAGGAACCACGACAGGAGGAAAGCCTGGAGATCAGACAGGTAGAGAGATCTGCATCCGGAGCTATTACAACAAGCCGTGGAAGTATGTTTACCGATATACCGGAGAAGTCAGCAATGCTGGCACAGTGAGCGTAAGGAATTATCTTCAGAAAGGAGATTCCGGAGATGCAGTAAAAGAGATGCAGAAGATGTTGATTGGCTGTGGATACTCTTGTGGCAAGTCCGGAGTGGATGGATCCTTCGGTGGAGATACTGAAAAAGCTCTGTTTGCATTCCAGGAATTCTATGCGTTAGAAGTGGATGGAAAATACGGACCAGCAAGTAAGGCTAAATTGACATCTGTATATAACAGAAAGCAGAGTGCATCCGCACCAGAGGTTGCGAAGAGCCCTCAGTATGCAGTTGGAAAAGCATACACACTGCAAGTAGAATTGAAAGTGCGTACTGGCCCTGGAACAAATTATGCTGCCAAGAAGCATTCGCAGCTTACGGCAGACGGACAGAAACACGATAAAGACAATGACGGTTGCCTAGATGCCGGTACAGTTATCACCTGTAAAGAGGTGAATGTAGTCGGAAACGATGTATGGATTAAGGCACCGTCCGGATGGATGGCTGGCTATTACAATGGACAGGTATTTATCAAGTAAGAGCCTTTAAAGGCAAGGCAACTAAATGCACCTCTTTTGGTCAAGGGAAATATATCACACACGCCCTGGGTATCTTCGGATGTCTGGGGCATTTTTTATTTGCTGAAAATGAGTGGTTCAGATAAAAGATTTTTTGCCAAGAAAAATAATGAACAAAAATGCGGAGCCACTTTTGACGAAAAGCGTCCCAGTGGATTAAAGAGAAAGTCTGCATATACTCCTTCACTAAAAGCAAAAGAGCCATAAAAAGCAAATTACAGCTTTCTATGGCATATCGGAATATTACAAAAGAGGTTACAAGTGTAATCAGTTTCTTCCTTATTATAAAGTGACTGAAAATGTGATGTCAGTAATGACATACATAATGATTGAAAAATGATTTTTAAAACAGGAATTTTTGCAATCATTTGACATGAGTTAAAATCTTCATTGCCCGGAAGAATGTAAAAACATATCTGGACAAATGCGGTGAATGACCGGAAAAATGATATCACAATGACGGTGCTATATAATAAAATAAAAAATATAAATATTATATATAAATATATATGTGTGCTTTGTCATAAATGACGTCCCATTTTCAATCATTCATAGCTTCGCTTCTTATTGCTTCGTAAAGACCGAAGTAGTCAACTTTCCTTGGCTGAAGAGACAGCAAAGACTGGAAAGTAATTGTTTTCTGATTCGGGACCTTCTGGTCTAATGTCTTTGTTGCGATCACGTAAAAATCCCATAATGATAAATCAAGTATGTTCTGTTCCCGGCTCATGGCAGTCCAGACACAGAACACGTACACGTCTGAGTGCCGGCAGTATCGAGAATCGGCTGAGTAGTTGCCGGATGAGTCCAGCGATTTTGCCGGTGCTATTCGGAAAGAGATTCTTGCTGGATGCTCACTCTCCCAGGCTTGTATATATGCGGAAGATTTAACTTCTACACGTATGCCGTCCGGACTGAGCAAATCGTATGCATCCATAGATACCCGAAAATTTGTTCGGGGGGGGGTAATACCAGATTGATTATTCATTGCCTCCAGGACTATAAACTCTGCAAAAGCTCCACGGTTCACGTTCCGAATTAAGTCAGAGTAAGCCCATGACCAGAAGTCCAGGACAGAGCTGCCAAGCTCTTTATCTTTAAAAGTCAGTTGTTCGCTGCCATCGTACATAAGACCACCTCACACGTTTTTTCTTAAGCATAGCAAAGCAAGTAACGAAAAACAATTACAAATTGTAAAAATATTGCTTGACTGCTCCGCGCTCATGAGTGCTACGATTACGCCACGAAAACAAAATACATTCAAAAAAGGAGAAGATATTATGAGATATAAAAAAGAAAACGACAACAGATACAGAGTAAATTTTATGATCGCAACAGAAAAGCTTATGGATCAGCTTACAGTTAAAGAGTTTATTTCTTACCTGGAAGAAAATGCAGAGTTTGAAGATGAAACCCATGAATATATTGACGGTAGAATAGTTACCTGCAAAGCATATGACTTGAAAGAAGAAAACAGCAATCTTCATAAAGAGTTTCTTGTAACAGAAGATGGCAGAGTATTCTACTGGAGAACTTTGATGGATAAAATTGAGCTTGTTGATGAAGACAAGAAGAAAAGCGAAAGAAGCGAAAAAGTAGTTCGATCAAGAGCAAACAGAACAGAGAAAGCTACATACCGTAACAATCAGAATGAGCACAAATTCATAGACGTTGTTCACCATGGAGACGGTCATTACTACATGATCCAGTACATAAAGCATGAGCTTCCGGAAAGAACAGTTGTCAATTATATGGGGACAAGATGTGGACATAAACAGAAGTTCCGGATCGGGAAAGCAACGCTTATGGGAATCCTGGAAGATTACACGAAAGTTGAGGAGGTATAGAGATGAACATTCATAAGAGCATCATGGAACTGAGCAACAAGGCAAAGATGCAACAGACAGTGGCATCAGCTTTGAAGATTCTGGACGAGTATGAGTTCCAGAGTGTAAACATCACAGAAGCGATTGAACTTCTGAAGAAGGAAGCAGAGAAACTTGACGGCGAGATTGAAGATCTCATGGATAGCGCAGCTGGTGGAAAATTAGATTTTGAGAAAGCGTTCGAGGAGGAATAGAGATGGCAAGATATAGAGAGTTCAGAAAGATTGATAGCGATATGGTAAGAAGCATGTGCATCAGAGAAAGTTATTACACCAGAGGAGATGTGGATGCGTACACGCATCTGCTGGTTGACCTTTGCGATTTCAAGAAAGAAATCACGATGGATGACCTGGAAGAGATCACGGAAGATATCCTGGAGCACTCAGATGGCAATAGCTTTTGCGGACAGTATGGCTGCTCAGAAGAGGAGCTGTTCCAGAGTACATTGTGGAGGCTGATTAACGAATGCTGCAAGACGTTCGTGGAAAGAATTTGATGGAGGTGAAAGCGGTGGAAAGACCAGAGATGTTGTATACGATCACAGTCGGACAGACCAGGCAGAAATACAGGGACAACATAAAAGCCCTGGACAACATTTCCTTATTGGTTTCAACTGGAAGTCTTGAGGAAATAAAGGAGATTGCCGGAGAGTGGGTTATCAACCAGGTTGTGACAGAAATAATCATCCAGCAGGAATACATCCGTGAGCGAGAGAAAGATAACTGGGGATGGGACAGAGGCGTTGTGGATTTTAGCAAGCAAGGGAGCTGTATATTAAACTGTAACAATAATGCTTGACTGCCTCCGAGTCAGCCTGCTACGATAACGATACGATAAATCATTACCACTGATTTATCGGAATCTACAGAAGGAGGACAGCCCAATGGGAAAGAAGAAACATCCGGAAACGGACAAAGAAAAAGAACTCTTGGAAAAGCGTTTGCTTAAAATGCAAATCGCCGCCACCATCACTGAAGTTATTGTTGGAGCAATAACTGGTATATCAGCGTTGGTAACGGCAATTGTTCATTGGTTCAAGTAGACTACATTTAGTAGCCGCTCAAAGGCTTGGGAGTTGTGGCTCCCTTGCCCTTTGAGTTTAGCATAAAGGAGGTTAGAAGTAAATGAAAAAATCTGAAATAAGAAATGAGATCCAGAAGACGAAAGCAAGAACATTGCAGAAAGTTGGAAGATGGGCGTTGCTGCTTATCATGGTTGAGATTATTGCCTGGAATGTGAAGGGAATGAATCTGTTCCTCCTGGTGGCGATTCTGGCAACGTGTTTAGTAGAAGTGGCGGTCTGCATGATTACGCTGAAAGAGCTTGGAAAGCAGAATAGAGAAAGAAAATAGAAAAAGATTGCAGTCACTGAGGTGGCTGTAATTTTATGCCCTAAAACCGGGAGGAAGGAGAAAAAAGATGGGAAGATTGAAACATTATCAGCATTGTGAAGTAATCATAGCTCCGGAGGGTAATGAACCAGCATGTACAGTTGGTGGCTGTGAGGATGAAATGGTACACCATGAGTTGAAGAATTGCAATTCTAGAAATGAGCTTGGAAAGCAGAACAATGGCAAGAGGTTTTTGACCGATAAAGAGATCAAAGCCCTGGTAGAACAGTTTGTGAAGGATGATGATATAATCGCACAGACATATGAGGAGATTGCGAAGAGAAGGAAGGATAAGAATTTCCAGTACAGTCTTGTGAAGCAGGGCGTGTCAATGACAATCGTTTCCAGATTCTGCGACATGGGAATTGCCAGACCGAGCGCAATGAAGCTGGCAATGGGAGTAGTGAATATCCTGTATGATCTGTATGTGGCAGAGTGCCAGGTAAAAGCTGAGATAGAGCAGAAAGAAGAAAAGATTGTTGATACAATCGAGAAGCCAATCCCGGATACAGCGGATAGCGAGGAAACGGAAGAGCCGAAAGAGAATGTTCCTGGGATTCCGGAAAAGCTCCAGGAAGACGCGAAGAAGATTGTGGTATCTCCGAAAAGTATCACCCTGGAAGATGCCGTAATAGAGGCAGGGAAGATTAAGAGCCTTATGGAAATGATGGATAGCTATTATTACGATTACCTGTCACCAGATGCCAGCGAGAAGATGCAGTCGTTCTACTGTGTGTTTGATATTCTGAAGAAGAGATATGAAGAGTTTGAAGATGGTTTGCAGCACATTATCTACGGATAAAGCGTGGCTGTAATTTTTTTGCCCGAAATTGTAAAAACATTGCTTGACAAAGTAAGCAAATGTAGACTACGATAACGTCACGATAAACAATTACAAAACAAAGGAGGGAACGAAAGTGACAGTTAATGGTAGAAGAAGATTTGTGAGCAATACAGGAAAGAGATATTACGTGATCGACATGTGCAAGCAGGATATCCGGGGAGAAGAAAAATACAACCTAGAAGTTGAGAAAGACGGCAGATCGAGATTGTGTTATGGACCATTCCTGGAACTGCTGAAATTCAAGACCATTAAAGAAGCACAGAGATACGTGCTCTACAATGAAATTGCTATCGAGACAATGTGGTAGAAAGGAGAAAAGCTATGTATGTAAGAAAGACAGTAGATACCTGGGTGCTGGAAGGAAATTATGGATTTGGTTGGGAGTACATCTTGACAGAGTACACTAGAAAAGAAGGGGTGGAAAGACTCAGAGAGTACAGAGAGAATCAACCGCAGTACCCAGTAAGACTTATCAAGAAGAGAGAAAGAAAGGAGAATGTAGCATGAGCAATGTTTCAAGATTAACACCGGAGCAGATTGAAGCCCTGGCAAAAGAAATCAGAGAATACCTCCTGGATAACGGGATGTGGCAGGATGTAAACATCTATTTCAACGGAAAGAGGTTCACGACACGTGACCGTGAGACAGGAAAGTACCATTACAACGATAGAGAGCATCTGATCGAGGAAGAAGACCAGGATCCGAGAAATTACTTTGAGTATGTGAATCCAAATCATATCCTCAGTATGAGCTTTGAAGGACCAGTATGCGAGATGCTTTACTACGATGAATACCCGGCGATCAGAAAAGGCTTTGACAAGATTTTTGAAAAGTATGGATTGTATTATGAGTTCGGGCATCACTGGAACTTCAGTTGCTATTACATTTGAGAAAGGAGCAGGGAGATGGAAGAAACAAGATATGCAGATACGTTCATTTATGTGCCATCGGTAAGAGAGATTGTTATGATTGCTGAAGGGAATAGAACAAATCTGCTGGATGAAGACGAAGCTGAAGGTTATGTGGATTATATCTATTACGATCAGCATGAGCTGAGTTATGGTATGCCGGAATGTGATGGAGGGCAAGTAATGCTGACGGAGCTGTTTAGGGATAAGTTCAGCAGCACAGAAGATGCGATACCGGCAGTGCTGGATATGGCATATGGAGATAAGAATCTGAAGTATGTGATTTTAGGAGATGGAGGTATTGCATGCAAGGTGTGAGAAACAGCAGACTGGATGAAGCGATTGAACGCATGATCCGGATATGGGACGGAACGATTCACGGCCAGACGATTAAGAATATGTATGAGAATGGCACGGACTACGAAAGTATCTGTGATGTAGCTGGAATTGATTATGAAGATTACCGGGAGGATTAAGAATGGGAGTAATTGAGTATGAACTGCTGCTTGATGAAGAAAGAAAGCCAGTCTTGGCAAAGAAAAATAGTGAATTCAGTTATGCAGACGAGGTTTTGAATACTCCAGACAAAATAGCACAAATGTTTATGTCTGGATGCAATGCGGAAGATTTGCCAGAAGAACATATATGGATGCTAGCATTGAACGTAAAATGTAAAGCGATAGGGATGTTCGAGGTAGCACATGGATCAAATCGTAACTGTATGACATCTCCAAGAGAATTATTTGTCAGAGCATGTGTGAGTGGGTGTGACTGTATTGCGGTTGTACATAATCATCCAAGCGGAATTTGCACGCCATCATCAGAAGATGATTCGCTGACGAAAAGGCTGGTAGAAGCAGGAGGACTGCTCGGAATACCGGTTGTAGACCATGTGATAATTGGAAAAGATAGCTACTATTCGTATGCAGAACAGAATGAGGAATTGTTAAAAACAAAGCAGGTCAGAGAAGGGCAGGAGGAATAAATGTGGAAGCAGAGAAGAGAACGCTTACGTTCGGGATAACTGGAGAGTTCATTACTCAGATTGCAAGAGAGTGGTTTTACTCTGGCGAAAAGAGCATTGAGAAAGTCATGGAGATTCTGAAAGACTGCATGACAGGAACGGATGCGTCAGAAGCCAAGATCCGGAGATACGCAGAAGATATTCTGCTTGGACGAGCCGCACTGAAAGGCAGTACAGCAGATGGCACGTATCATCTGGAAAGATATGAGCCAGGGGAAGAGAAGCCGTTACCACGAAGTATGAATATCTGGAAAATTCCACAGTTAAGACGGGAAGCGGAGGAAAAACTGAAGGAAATGAATGAACAATTTTGTGTTGCGATGGAGCATCTTCCAGAAAGTGAACAGCGAGCAGTGCGGAGAGAACTTGGGATGGAAACACGGGAAGACCGGGAGCAACAGCAGATTGATAATTTTTTAAAACGGATGATGGATGTTAAAGAGCATACTACCACAGATTATGGATGGCTGGAACCGGACGGCACTTTTCATGGAGTTGAGTGGGGAGAGCACCAGTGCTGGGCAGACAGATATGTGGAAGAAAATTTCCCGGAACAGTACGAAGAAATACTCGAAGCCGGGGACTGGCTTGTTGATAGAGGCTGGGTATTGCTTCACAACCCGTCACAGGGAGGTGCATTTGCAACAGGAAGCCTGGTAAGAGATATGACGAAAGCACAGAAAGAGTTCCTGTATGATTATTACACGGAGCGAGATTGCAAGAGAGAAGCGAATGAAATATGGGAGGAGTAAGTCATGGAGAAAATGGAGATCGTAGGAGAGATTAAGCATGAGAAGTCTGGGAAGAGAGTCGTTGTTACAGAGGAAGACGTGGACGATATCATGTGTTCGGCACTTGAAGGAGGCATTACTTATTGGTGTGATTCAGCTAGAGTCCAAAAAGATAAGAGAGTAGCGTCCTGGGGGCATGAGCAGATCGCCAGAGGAGGAGAGCTGAAGATTCATGTGTGTGAGCCGTTCGATGATGAAGACACAGAATAGTATACGCTGAACAAAGAAAAGTTCATGAAGGGACTTGAGATGTATTTGCATGATCCTAGATACGAATGCATTGAGAAAGACGTTAGCAACAGATACTATACGATAGATACGACTTGTATTGATGCTGGATGTGCAGATACGATCATCCAGTATGCATTGTTCGGAGAGGAAGTCTTCGGATAATTTTTTTGTCAGATGGTAAGCAAATGTGTACCACTGATTAAGAAGTCCATATTGAGGCATAACCGGTTCTAAAAGAACGAGCAGCATACATTTTTTCAGAACCGGTTGCCTAGCGGCTAAAAAAGAAAATAAAGGTGGAAGGAGATAATATATGACATTAAATGAACAGTTGAAAAAGTTGATTGAAGAGAATACCACGCAAGCAGAGGTAGCAAAGAAGATGGGAATCCACCGGCAGACACTGAATGATTCTCTCAGAAGAGACATGCGACTCACGAAGTTTGAGAAGATTGTTGATGCCCTGGGATACAAGGTTGTGTTCGTGAAGAAGTAGCATTGCGAGATTGCACAAAAAATGAAAAAACTTGTAAAAACATTGCTTGACAAAGTAAGCAGATGCAGATTACGATAACGTCACGATAAACAATTACAAATCGCAAGGAGGAAACGATATGAAATTTACAAAGAAAATGGTTGAGGTTATTGAAAGACAGATCGGCAGAAAGCTTACAGCAGATGAAATCGAAAGAGGAGCAGTTAAAGAGACAGTCAAGAATTGGAGCTCTTCAAAAGTCGTATCAATCAGAAGAGGGATGGACAAGAAATTACATATCGAAGGACAGTTCGTTGGTGATTCATATGTATATCAGAGAGCAACATTCAATGCACCGGATAAGAAATTTGAGCAGGCAGTTAGAGCATAAGGGGTAAGCGAGGAGGAACAGATCAGATGATGTATTCAGAATTTTTGAAAGGAACCGGAGCACCGGAAAATTCAAAGACATATGAGCAGTTCTTGAAGATTGAGCAGATTTACATGGATTGCGATCACATGTCAAAAGAAAAGGCATACCGCCTGTGGAAAAGCACATACGGCAAGGAAGCTAAGCTGGCGAGAAAGAAAAGGGAAGAGAGAATCAACCGACTCGCAATGCCGGAAGAACAGTATCAAGAGCTTCCGGAGCCAGACCAGATCAGAATAGGAAATGAGTTACATGAACTGTTCTGGAATGCTTATTACAACCGGGATGCTTCTGCTTGCCAGGTGAGCAAAGATAACAGATGCTACATTGACCGGTTTGGAATTGTCTGGTTTGTAAAGAGAAGAGATGTTAGACGGTTCTGCTATGACTTGTTCGCATACAGCGATGGGAAAGTTATTGATGCAAATTATTGTGAGAGATGAAAGGAGAAACGGACATGAGCAAAAAGAAATTTAACGAAGCGGAGTTTAAGGAGTTCTGCAAAGAAGCAATCCCACATATTGAGGCATTACAGAAGCTTCTGGAGGACAGAGACATGGAGAACCTGGGGAGCTTGACTTTTAGTGCAGACGGGTATGTAACATTCAGTGTGTATGATACTGGATGGGAGCTTGGAAGACTGAGAAAAGGTGAGTTCACCATGAGACATGAAATTGGATTGGAGGAGAAGTAAGCATGAAAACTTTAGATGTCAAGACCAATTACCGGACGTACAAAGAATGTTTTCTGAGAGTTGAAAGATACTGGCATGATGGAAGCATTTCATTGACAATCTGGAATCAGAATGATGGTTGTGTTGCAAGAGTGACAACTTGCTTAGTCGATCATTCGCTGAGGGAAGATGAAGCATATGTGGATGCGAATAATTGCCCGTGGGCGGTGGCATTCCTGGAAAAGAATGGATTTGCTAAAAGAACTGGAAAGAAAAGAAGAAGTGGTTATTGCGAATATCCATTGATGAAGTTTGACACTACCAAGATGCTTATGTATGAGGAGGTAAGATAAGATGGAAAGTTACAGAGAGTTAAGAGAAAGACAGCAGAAAGAGTTCAACGAACTGCCGTTAGGGTTTGCATTTTCAATGGAGCAGTTCAGAGGAATGATGGAGAGATGGGGGCTTGATCCGGAGAAGGACCAGGACAAGCTTTATCAGATTCCGGGTGGCGGCTTTATCCAGAGGAAAGACCATAAACACTTCCACGAAGTTGTTGATCGACACGCTGCGGAACTGGAAGCGGCTAAGCAGTCGGATACGGATGGGACAGGATTCTTGTACCAGATGTTCCTGTATGAGCTGGATAACCATGAGTATGGATACACCGGAGATCTTGAAGATACGCTGGATTGTCTAGGATTGACTTGGGAAGAACTGAAAGCGTCACCGGTAATGCTGAAAGCTCTGGATAAGGCTTCGACAGAAATCAGAGAAAGAGAGGGATGCTAAGTATGGATGAGAATAAACGCATAGTAATATGCAGACGCTGTAAAAAGCCGGAATACTGGGGAGAAATGAGATGGCTTTCCGGATTTTGCGTATGCAGAGATTGCTACAAAGCGCAATGGGAAAGTGAAAATCATAAGCCGTATACCTGGGATGACCTGGATGGAAAAAGACCAACGATGGAAGAATTTGAAAAGGAGAATGAGTAATGGCAAGAGAAGAGCTAAAGACAATCGAAGGATGGCACAAGAGCGGCTGCAACAGTTGGGATGAATATTGTAAGCCGGGAGATATGGTAGACCAGGGAGTAGCAGATTACTTCCTAGATATCCTGCCACCACGGACAATGACAAGGGATTACTTCCAGGTAGGAGAGCCACACAGTCATGCAATCAACCCGAAGACAATGAAGAACTGCGGCACATATGCAACATTCGCCGTAAGAGGAAAAGAGATCTGGGAGTATTGCGGAAACTGTTTTCCTCACATGTGTGTAGATGTTGAGAAATTCAAGAAACGGGATAGCGTGCAGGCTTTTTTACATGAGACATACAAGCTGGTGTGCGGGATTGCACAGGCTCCGAGACCTCATATCTTCTGCGCAGATGGTTTTGAAATGAGCGTCCAGGCTGGAGATGGATTGTATTGTGAGCCACGGGTGAATCTGGAAAGCGGAGAATATGTAGCTTGCGAAGTCGGATATCCAAGTCAGAAAGAAGAGTTGTTGATGTCATATATTGAAGATCCGACAGAACCGACAAAGACAGTGTACCCATATGTGCCAGTTGAAGTGATCGAGCAGGTGATTGAGAAACACGGTGGCTGGTTTGATGCCAGGATTCCATTTGCATAAAGGAGGCGAAGAGGTATGAAGAAATTCATGAAGAGCATGAAGAAGTTCTTTAAGACTATGAAGAAGCTGGCAAAGTAGAGGAGAAGGAGCATGAACAAAGCAAAAAACATGACAACCGGGGCAGGATATCTGCTCCGGAGAGAAGATTACAAGAGAGTTAAGAAAATGGATCGGCAGCAATTTGAATCGTTCTGCAAGAATCTTTATATGACAGCATACGAAGAGGGCAGAAAGTCGGTTCCTGGTATTGATATCACGGAAGTCCAGAAAGCAATCAGTGAGACACCGGGAATCGGATCCAAAAGATTGCAGTCGATCATGGATAGTCTCAATAGTAAGTTTGGAGAGGAGAAATCTGATGAAGGAAATTAAACAATGCCCGTTCTGTGGTTGCGGAGATAGGAGAGTAGGAATCCGCAAGATGGGTAACAACGGATATAGAGTTTGTTGTTCTAAGTGTGGAAGTCTCGGACCTCATGTGTCAGTGAAGGAATGGAACGGACAGAAGGAAATAGCACAGAAAAAAGCAATAGAAAAATGGAATGAAAGGCTGTGAAATAAATGAGACTAATTGATGCGGATTTGCTTATGAGAAAATGCGAGAAATGGTTAAAACCGAAAGCACCAGACGAAGATGAAATGGTTTCAGTGGCAGATATTGCGGTATCCACGCTTATGGAAATAGAAGAACAGCCGACAGCGTTTGATGTGGAGAAAGTTGTTGCGCTACTTGAAGAAGAATTAAAATTGGCAGACGATGAAAAAGCCAGATGTATAAAAGAGAATCCAATACAATTTGATTCTGCAAAAGGCTATGCAAATGGAATTGCAAATGCAATAGATTGTGTAAAAGGAGGTTTAATGCCAGGAGAAAATGTAAGAGAAAATCAGTGGATTTCCGTAAGAGAGAAGCTGCCGAAGTGCGGAGTGCCCGTAGCAGTTCTCTTGCAGGGACAATATCCAGAAGATGTAGAGTACGAAGTGGCAAGGTTGACCGACTTATCGGATACGGAGCGCCCTGGGAAGTATTGGTACAAGCGTGGGTGCGGATATCTTCAGCACCCGAAGTATATGGACGGAGTTGGCAATCTTGCCGGATATGAAGTGGTTGCTTGGTTGCCACTCCCAATGAAACACGAAAGAGAGGTCGAATAAGATGAGTAATAAGTTAGACGTTGATGACTTGATAAATTGGTTAAATCAGTCAGAGGATGAGGCAAAAGCAACAGTGGCAGAGAGCGGAGCAACAGCAGACCCGTTTTACGATGGAGTACTATCTGCAATCTTCCAAATCAGAGAGTACATCAAGAAGATGCGCAAGATAGACGATGCAGAAGGAAAGAGCGAAAAACAGTGGATTTCTGTAGACGAAAAACTTCCGGAAGACATTGACAGAAGATACTTCATGTGTTTGGTGGAGAACCACCTGGAAGATCCACCGATGTTTTGCCAGTACGAAGAAGAATATGGATTTGGCTTTTGGAAAGATATATATGATCCGGTAACGCTTGGCTTTGTAGATTCTGAGTTTGATACGATGGAAGAACTGGGCTATGAAAAAGTTCTTTACTGGATGCCAATGATAGAGCCGCCAGAGGAGGCAATGCAAGATGACTGAGCAAGAAAAGAACGACCGGGAACAGTTAGAATATCTGAAGCGGTGGCAGGAGAAGAAAAAACAGAAGTGCAAGAAGACGAATGTTTTCAGAAAGATTTTGCAGGGGAGGGGAAGAAGATGGATCTGAAAGACAGAATACAAAAGGTCATTGACCAGAGAAGAGCAACGTTACTCAAAGAACGTGACAAGTACGAAGAAAAGATGCGTGACACTATGAGCTTCTATGGAGTGGGTGGTGCGTACAGAAGACAGGAAGCTGCGAGAGATAAAAGAGAAGAACAGCTGAATGAGCTGGCTGATTTTGAAAAACAGCTGAGAAACACAACGAAGCACTTTGAAGCAGCAGTGTATTTCTTCGGGTGTAATAAATGCGGAACAGTTTGCATGACAACGAAGTTACCTTTTGACGATTGGCATGAATGCCCCACATGTAGGCAGATGATTTATTTGCATAATGTCAGGAGAAAGACAATAAGAATTGCGGATGACGGACAAACATGGCTTGAAATGTTGAAAGAAGCTACAGAAGAGTAAGAAGATTTATTTACGAAGGGAGAAAAAAGAATGGACGGAAAAATTTTTAAGATAAGCGGTTACTTGGTGGATCCAGATGGAGAAAACATTCCAGCGTGGATCTTGGAGGATATCAGACATCTGAATGACATGATTGGTCGGCATGTGCATATCAAAGAGGCTGATATACCGAACTGGACAGACGAAAATCCACTGAACTATGAAAAATGCGATCTGGCAGAATGCGAGAAGTATTTCCCAGACAAGTACCCGGCTGGAATGAAACGTAAAGTGGAAGTTGGAAAAGCCTATAGACATTTCAAAGGGAAGATTGTTGAGGTGATAGCAATCAGCCAAGATACGGAATCGCCGGGACATTACCAGGTGGTTTATAAATGCGAGGACGGATCTATTTGGAGTAGACCGTATGGAATGTTTGTTAGCAAGGTTGATAAAGAAAAATATCCAGACGCAAAGCAGGAATATAGATTTGAGTAAGCATAAGGAGTATGGTTTTGAAAAGAAGCACTGATACGAGAAGAAGTCCAGCAGAGGTTCAGGCGAACTTGCAGAAGCATTATGGTGGTATGGCAGAACAGACACCGAGCCAGAAAGCAAAAGAAGAGTTTAAGCGTCCAGTGTATCAAGTTGCCAGGTTGATCCGGAAACAGGGAGAATGCCTGCATGAAACACCGGATGAATGACTGCGGAGGCACGGAGTGGAGAAATTTGTGGATGTATGATTGACTGGACGCACAATTTGGGGTATTATAGATACAGTTTCCGATTACAAAAGTACGATTTAGATACGTTACTGTAGCAATCGGGGATGCGATGTTCATACGATAGAAAGGGACAACCTATGTCAGAAAATGATTTTATCATTGTAGATGAAGAAGAGACAAACAAGGAAGACAACAGACAGGACACTGGCAGGGAAGAAGAAAAAAAAGAAGTGACAACTTCTGACCATTCTGAAAAAGATGATGACGGATATGAGAGAATATGTTTTATTTGTCATCGCCCGGAGAGTGTGACGGGAAAGATGGTTGAACTTCCGAATAATATCGCGGTGTGTCCGGACTGTATGCAGAGAAGCTTTGATATGATGAACAATAGTTCGATGGATCTGAGCAAGATGATGAACATTCCGGGCGTACAGTTTTTGAACCTTTCGGATCTTGATAATCTGCAGCCAAAGGCACAGAAGATCAAACAGAAGAAGAAAAAACCGAAAGAGTTTAAACAGTTGGATATTAAGAATATTCCGGCACCACATAAGATCAAAGCACGTCTGGATGAATATATCGTTGGACAGGAGTATGCAAAGAAAGCAATCTCTGTTGCAGTTTATAATCATTACAAACGTGTAGCAACAGGAACAATGGATGAGATTGAGATAGAGAAATCAAATATGCTCATGATTGGGCCTACAGGATGTGGTAAAACATATCTGGTTAAGACACTGGCGAAGCTTTTAGATGTGCCGTTGGCGATCACAGATGCAACATCTCTTACAGAGGCAGGATATATCGGTGATGACATCGAAAGTGTTGTTTCCAAGCTTCTTGCAGCAGCAGACAATGATGTTGAGCGTGCGGAACAGGGAATTATTTTTATCGATGAGATCGATAAGATTGCCAAGAAAAAAACTTCCAGTCAGAGAGATGTGAGTGGTGAATCTGTGCAGCAGGGAATGCTCAAACTCTTAGAGGGAAGTGAAGTTGAAGTTCCGGTAGGCGCGAACAGCAAGAATGCAATGGTTCCACTGACAACAGTGAATACAAAAAATATTCTGTTTATCTGTGGAGGTGCATTCCCGGATCTTGAAGACATTATCAAAGAGCGTCTGCAGAAGAAAACGTCGATGGGCTTCAATGCAGAACTGAAAGATACAGTCGAGCATGATGAAGAGCTACTCTCTAAAGTGACAATTGAGGACTTAAGAAAATTCGGTATGATCCCGGAGTTCTTAGGACGTCTTCCGATTGTATTTACATTAAAGGGACTCGACAAAGAGATGCTTGTCAAGATCTTAAAAGAGCCGAAAAATGCAATTTTAAAACAGTATCAGAAGCTGCTGGCATTAGACGAAGTGAAGCTTGAGTTTGATGACAGCGCATTAGAAGCAATTGCAGAAAAGGCAATGGAAAAAGATACCGGAGCCAGAGCACTGCGTGCGATCATTGAGGAATTTATGCTGGATATTATGTATGAGATTCCGAAAGATGATAATATTGGAGAAGTAACAATTACAAGAGCTTATATAGAAGGTACCGGCGGACCGGTTATTCAGTTGAGAGGCCAGGCAGTACCGAGATTAGATGGATAAAGTGAGATTTTAGAAAGAGAAGTTTTGTTCAAAAATCTGAAAACTGATTGGGGAATTAGTTTAAAAAAATCACAAAAAGGAAGAGAGAAAAATGGACACATACAGATACTTACTGGATTTAGCAATTATTCTTATATCTACAAAATTACTTGGACTATTAACAAGACGAGTACAGATGCCGCAGGTTGTTGGCGCACTTCTGGCGGGATTGATCCTCGGACCGGCAGGATTTGGAATTCTGGCAGAGACTTCATTTATCCATGAAGTTGCAGAAATCGGAGTTATTGTTCTGATGTTTACTGCAGGTATGGAGACGGATATCAAAGAGCTGAAAGCAAGTGGAAAAGCTTCTTTTATTATTGCTCTTTGTGGTGTGATCGTTCCACTGATCGGAGGTTATGGTGTTGCCTGGTTCTTTAACCGTCCAAGCATGGCAGGAAGTAACCTGTCATCCCCTGTAGTTCTTCAGAATGTCTTTATTGGAGTTGTACTCACAGCAACGTCTGTAAGTATTACAGTAGAGACATTGAAAGAATTAGGAGCATTGAAGAGCCGTTCAGGAAATGCAATCCTTGGTGCTGCGATCATTGATGATGTTCTCGGTATTATCGCACTGACAATCGTTACAAGTCTTGCAGATGATTCTGTAAAGCTTGGAATGGTTCTGATCAAGATCATTGGATTCTTCGCATTTTCAGGTGTTGTCGGATTCATTTTCTATAAGATGTATAAGAAATGGGTTGACGGAGCTGAGAAGGAACTGCATCGTCATACGATTATTGCGTTTGTATTCTGCTTGCTTATGGCATTTATCGCAGAAGAAGTTTTCGGTGTTGCAGATATTACAGGTGCATATATCGCAGGATTAATTATTTCCAACGTACAGAGATCTACTTATCTGGAGTCTAAGTTTGATACGTTGTCTTACCTGCTTCTGTCACCGGTATTTTTCGCAAGTATCGGTCTGAAGGTAAACCTTCCACAGATGTCAGTATCCATCATTATGTTCGCAGTTGTTCTTACAGTTGTGGCAGTTCTTACTAAGATAGTCGGCTGTGGACTTGGTGCAAAGCTTTGTGGTTACAAGAACTATCAGGCAAAACGAATCGGAGTGGGAATGATCTCCCGTGGTGAGGTTGCCTTGATCGTAGCAAGTAAAGGTTCCGCACTCGGACTTATGAGTTCTTCCATCTTAGGACCGGTTATCGTGGTGGTTGTTATTACAACAGTCATCACACCGATTCTTCTGAAAGTAGTGTTCGCTCCTGGAACAGGACCGTCAACACAGGTAGAAGCTGCAAAGAAGGTTACAAGCTACTATGAGAATCGAGAAGATAACAGATAGAACAAAAGAGAAAAGAATCGATAAAAGATATTGTAGAAACTTTGAGGTCATGGGACAGTTAAAGCTGTCTCATGACCTCAAATGTGTTATAGAGGTTTAATTGTCCGTATCCCCATTCACGGTTAGGGTATTCCATACTGTCTGGTCGGATGGCTCCAAGAACAAGAAGGCTTTTGATCTGGAATACATCGATGCCGGGCATTTTGCGTTCATAGAGCTGCCATTCTAACATAAGTGCGACTGCCCCGGCGGTGATAGCAGCTGCGGCGCAGGAGCCGCTGCGCACGGCAAAACGGTCTCCTGGAAGAGCTCCTTTGATATTAATCCCGGGAGCAGTGATGGAAGGATTTTCAAATCTTGTTCTTGTATAGCCGCGTCCGGATGCCTGGGCGACTGCACCATTGCTGCCGTCGTAATAGGAGACCGTCAGAGGACTAGGGGCATTGGCCGGGTTTGTAAGAGTCGTGTAAGGATCTGATTCAAGGAAATAGACTTCTCCGTCTAAAAATTCTGTGACAGGAAGCCAGATATGGAAATCACCATTAATCAGGCGGGTCGGTTCTACGATGATTTTCCAGATGCCTTCTGCCGGGGTACGGAAACGGAAGAAGATGAGTTCAGAGTTTGCTTTTTCGACCAGAAGCCGGTAGTCAACAGAGACGCGGGTCTTTTCAAAGAGAAAATCAATGTCTGCGCTTGTGCCTACATGAAATGGAATTTTGGATGTATTTTCCCCGGACGGTGAAATAATTGAAATTGAGAAGAGATTGGGGATCAGTACCCAAAGTTCCAAAGTGAAACCGGATACATTTTCACCAACCCGGATCTCTACAGTTTTACGGTCATTTTCTGACTGGATCGTATTGAAATAATGATGACGTTTGTCTGCTTCATTTCCCGTGCCGACCACAGCAATCCGGTCGGGCATCAGACTGTAGCTGCCAAGTAATGCGGGAAGCGGAAGCGTGCCGACATGACCGCCAAGATTAGAGCCTATAGTGATACACATGACAAGTGGAAGCCCCAGTTCATCTGCCAGATCATTCAGATATTTTAATCCAAGGATCAGATCTGTTTCCTGATAGCAGACGGCTGTTTCCGTGATGCAGTAATAATCCCGCAGATATTGCTTCGCTTGTTTTAATTTGACAACAGCGAGAGTAGATTCCGGAGCGGCTCCCAGAAACTGTTCGTCAGCGTCAGCATTTCCGGCAGCGAGACTGGCAATATAAGTTCCATGTCCGTCGATATCGACAGAAGGGACCTGTGATAGTGGGGAATCAGAAGAAAGTGCCAGATCAATCTCTTCCTTACGGTATTCACTTCCGTAGAAAAAGTCTCTGGGTGGAGTTCCGCTTTGGATAGTCTGATCCCAAAGTGCCGCAATTCGCGTGGTACCGTCCAGATTGCGGAAAACTTTGTTTTGATAGTCAATCCCGCTGTCAAGAAATCCAATCAGAACGCCTTTTCCTTTTAATTGAAGTGCCGGATAGTTCTGTACGGGAAGGATGCCGGTCTGGTTCAATGTTTCCATAGCGACAGGAGCAAAACAATTCGGAATGGAATTATAAGAAAAACGCGTCAGAGAGATTGGTTCTACAAGTTCTTTGGAAAAATAAATGCACTGATATCCAAGTCCGGCATCCTGGATACATGGATCTTTTTTCAGAAGTTCATTGAACAGTGGAGTGCGCAGCGGATTACTGATGAAGTCGCGTGTATCTTCGGAGAGTATCTGTTCCCTGCAAGTTTCAAGATCATTCATAAGATGACTCCTGAGTTGAGTTGTAGAAAGGATATGCAAGAAGGATTCTATTTATGAAATTAGTCTAAAAATAATAGAAAATGACTTCAAAAACTGGAAGAATACGATATAATAAGACCAAGAGAAATTGTAGATCACCTTTCTGGTGGTTGAGATGATACAGCAATGATAAGAAGGGAGATTTCAGTATGAAAGATTTTTTTGAAGATTTAGGAAAACGTCTGAGCGAGACAGCAGAGGCAGTGACAGCAAAGGCAGGAGATGCGATTGAGATACAGAAATTAAAAGCGCAGATCAGAGAACTTGCAAGAGGAAATGCAGAAGATCTGATGGAACTTGGTCAGAGTATTTATGACAGATTTGAGAATGGAGAAGAACTGGATGAGGCTTCCAAGGGACTGTGCGAGGCAATTGCAAGCCGCAAGGAAAGCATAGAAGAGTATGAGAATAAGATTGAAGGGCTCAAAGGTGCGTGTGAGTGTACACGGTGTGGTAAGATGGTTGCGAAAGATATGGCTTTCTGCCCATACTGCGGATCACCTGTAACAGAGGAAGAAGATATTTTTGAAGCGGATGATCTGGCTCAGGAAGTAAGAGAAGAGGCAGAGGAAGCAGAAGAGAGCGTTACAGAGGCTGCGGAAGCAGCAGTTGAGGCGGTTACTGAGGCCGCAGAAGAAGCAGTGGATGCAGTAGAAGAGTCTGTGAAAGAAGAGACAGAAGAATAGTTTCAAGGAATTAAGGGAGAATGGAACGTGAAGGTTGTTATATTAAGTTTTACACAGGCAGGAACAAGACTTGGTGAGAGAATTGGAAGTCAGTTCCGGAACGAAGGGATTACGTGTCAGAACTATGCACCTGCCGGATATGCATTCGCTGACATTCTTCCGTTTCCGGACAATCCAAAAGAGCTGATCAGGGAAGGATGGGGAGAGACATCCTTCCTTTTTATTGGTGCAGTTGGAATCGCAGTGAGATATATTGCGCCTTATGTAAAGGATAAATTCACTGATTCAGCGGTCGTAGTCATGGATGAAAAAGCAGGGTATGTGATCCCACTGCTGTCAGGACATCTCGGGGGTGCGGTAGAACTTTCCAATCAGCTTGCAGTATGGACCGGTGCAGTTCCGGTACAGACAACAGCGACAGATGTTCAGGGAAAATTTGCAGTAGATGTTTTTGCAAAGAAGAATCACCTGTATTTTACAGAGCGCGAAGCAGCGAAGCAGATATCAGCTGCAGTGCTGGATGGAAAGCAGGTCGGTCTGTGGATCGGTGAAGGACTGGTATTTGAACAGGAAGATTTTCAGAAAAGCTGTTTAAAAGAACTTATACTATGTGGTTCACAGGAAGAATTGTACTCCTTTGCAGAGGAACATCCTGTGATCGTGATCACAAAGACCGCAGAAGAAGGGAGACAGTTCGTGGAATCCCTAGCGGGTTCTCTGTGGGGAGATGTCAGGAATAACGTATGTGGATGTGAGCGTAAGCCATGCATTCTCCTTTTGTATCCAATCAATATCACGGCAGGAGTAGGCTGTAGAAAACAGATTTCAAAAGAACTTTTTGAAAAGGGTCTAAACGATGTTCTGGAAGGATATGGACTTGAACCTACGCAGTTAAAACAGCTTGCATCGATTGATCTTAAGAAAGAAGAACCTGCGATTTTGGCCTATGCGCAGAAATATAAAGTGCCGTTTGCAACTTATCCGGCAGAACAGTTAGAGAAGATTACAGAGGTATCAGCTACATCACGGTTTGTGAAACAGGTGATAGGTGTTGACAATGTGTGTGAGAGAGCTGCACGGACAGCAGATGCTGACGGAGAACTGCTGTGTCCCAAGTGCATAAGAGAGCAGATGACGGTGGCATTGACAGAGACAGAAGTAACACTTGAATTTTGACATTAAAGAAAGTTCCAACAAGTTGAAGAAAATGTGTTTTTGCTTTATAATCAGTGACAGAGTAAAAAGAAAGGGTTCGATGGATGATTATGAAAGAGCATACGCATTTCCGTGAGGACGGAACAGAATATACCCATGTGCATCATAACGGAGATGGGGTGGCAGAGTCACATGTACATCATCACGATCATGGCGGCACAGGACATGTTCACCGTCATGTACACAGTGCAGAAGAAAAGAAGAAGGTAATGAATCGTTTATCCAGAGCAATCGGACATCTTGAGGCAGTGAAGCGAATGGTGGAGCGCGATGAGGATTGCAGTGAAGTGCTGATCCAGCTTGCGGCAGTTCGTTCTGCGATCAATAATACAGGAAAAGTGATTTTGAAGAATCATCTGGATCATTGTATTGTGGAAGCTATTGAGCAGAATGATATGGAGACAATCCGTGCTCTTGACGAGGCAATTGATAAGTTTATTAAATAAATGTAAATGTGGGTGATTTGATGAAGAAAAATATTCTTATTTTTGCCGGTACGACAGAGGGACGACAGCTGGCAGAATACGCCGTTAAAAAAGGAATTCCCTGTATCGTAAGTGCTGCGACAGAATATGGGGAAGAACTATTGGAAAATGATCTGCAGTTGCAAAAAGAGAAGCATAAGAAATCAGAACTTCGAGTGATCCAAGGACGTATGGATCAGCAGGAGATGGAAGCATTCTTTGAAAAAGAGCAGGTGGGGCTTGTCATAGATGCGACGCATCCGTTTGCAGTTATAGTGACGGAAAATATACAGCGGGCATGTAAAAACAGCGGAATAGAGTATTTACGATGTTTAAGAGATTTTTTGACAGAAGAAAGGACAGTCAGGTCAGAAAAGTTTGCTTGTGAAAGAACAAATGCGATTACTAAGAGTGACAGTTCTGTAGTCTGTGTGAATAGCGTGGAAGAGGCCGTGGACTATCTCGAGCAGACGCAGGGAAATATACTGATAACAACAGGCAGTAAAGAACTGGATAAATATACTCGTTTGACAAATTATAAAGAGCGGTGCTATGCAAGAGTACTTTCCGTACTCCCTTCAGTGATGCAGAGTATAGATCTCGGATTTTCAGGGAAGCATCTGATTGCAATGCAGGGCCCGTTTTCCAGGGAAATGAATCTTGCACTTCTTCATCAGACAGAGGCAAAATATTTCGTAACAAAAGAATCCGGAAAGAATGGAGGATTTGCAGAAAAGCTTGAAGCAGCAGAGCAGGCAGGTGCAGTTCTTCTCGTAATTGGAAGGCCGATAGAAGAAGGCTTGTCGGTAGAGGAAGCAGAACAGGAGATGAGAAAATGGAACAGGGATTGATACACATTTATTGTGGAGACGGAAAAGGAAAGACATCAGCGGCAATCGGACTTGCAGTCCGTGCTGCAGGAAGTGGACTTAAGGTTTTATTTACCCGGTTTTTAAAAAATGAATCTTCCGGAGAACTGGCGATTCTCGATGATATTTCTCAGATTAAAGTACTTCATCTTGAAAAGTCTTATGGCTTTTTTAAAAATCTTTCCGAAGATAAAAAGCAGGAAGTAAGGGAAACTTACTTGCAGCTTTGGAGAGCGATTGAACTGGAGATTCTTACCGGAAGATATGATGTGCTTGTGATCGATGAGTTTATGGCGGCTTATAGGTATGATCTCATCCCGAAGGAAGAAGCGATCGAGTTCCTGGAGAAGAAACCAAAAGAACTGGAGATTGTATTGACTGGACGAAATCCGGATGAAAAACTTATTGAACTTGCAGATTATGTGTCAGAAATCAAGAAAGTGAAGCATCCGTTTGATCAGGGAATCTACGCGAGAAAAGGGATTGAATATTGATGAAGGAAATCGGAAGAACAAGATCGGGACTTCAGATGGGATATACGACCGGAAGCTGTGCGGCAGCGGCGGCAAAAGCGGCAGCAGAGATGTTATTGTCGGGAGAAGAGATTCGCCAGGTGAGACTGCTGACGCCGAAGGGCATTGAACTGTATCTTGAGTTGGAAGAGATCATGCGTAAGATGTCAGAAGTTTCATGTGCAGTGCGAAAATACAGTGGAGACGATCCGGATGTGACGAATGGAATACTTGTTTATGCAACAGTTCAAAAGGTAGAGAAGAAGAGTAAAATAAATTCGGAGAATAGTGTGGATCTTTCCGAGAAAATCAATCTGGATGGTGGTATAGGAATCGGCCGTGTAACGAAGCCTGGGCTGGAACAGAAAATCGGTCAGGCAGCAATCAATAAAGTACCGCGGAGAATGATCTGTGAAGCAGTGGAAGAAGTTTGCAGGAAGTATGAATATACAGGAAATCTGCAAGTGTGCCTATCCGTGCCGGAAGGGGCAGAGGTTGCGAAGAAGACATTTAATCCAAGACTGGGAATCGAGGGAGGAATCTCAATCTTAGGAACAACAGGTATCGTGGAACCAATGAGTGAGAAGGCACTGACAGATACGATTTACCTGGAAATGAAGATGCTAAAAGAAAATGGAACAGATTGGTGTTATGTTGTTCCGGGTAATTATGGGATGGACTTTTTGCGGGAAAATCTGCAGGTGGATACAGCACTTTCTGTAAAATGCAGTAATTATGTCGGCGAGACAATTGAGGATGCAAAGCTTCTTGGAATGAAAGGAATCTTGTTGATCGGACATATAGGAAAGTTTATTAAGCTGGCCGCAGGAGTGATGAATACGCATTCCAGACAGGCGGATTGCCGAATGGAAGTACTTGGTGTGCATGCGGCTATGAATGGCGCGGATGCAGCAGTTGTGCGGGAAATCATGGATTGTATCAATACAACGGAAGCAATGGAAATACTGCGCAGGGAGAAGTTGATTGAGCCGGTGATGGAAAGTGTGATGAAACGTATTGAATTCTTCTTAAAGACCAGAGCAGGAGAAGAATTGGAAATCGGTGTGATTTTATTTTCAACAGAGGATGGCATTCTTGGAAAGTCAGAAAATGCGGATGAGTTGTTAAAGAAGATACAGGAGAATAGATGAAACAAGCAGGAAAATTTTATGGAATCGGAGTGGGACCGGGAGATCCTGAATTAATGACATTAAAAGCAGTTCGAACAATCAGGGACTGTGATGTAATAGTACTTCCGGTTTCAAATAGAGAATTGACAGAGCCGCTACTGCTAGAACAAAATGAGATGGAAAACAGAGCAGCAGAATATTTAGAAAGCTGTACAGCTTATCAGATTGCAGTGCAGACAGTTTCAGAGCTTAAGGAAAAGCAGATTCTCTTTCTCCCAATGCCAATGATCAAAGATAAGGAAAAGCTGAGAAAGATTCATGCACGGGGAGCAGAAGTGATAGAGCAGTTTCTTGAGAAAGGATGGAATCTGGCATTCCTGACGCTGGGAGATCCAACGGTTTATTCTACATGTATGTATATAGAGCAGATGATTGAACAGGATGGTTATCAGGTTGAGACAGTTTCAGGAATCCCATCTTTTTGTGCAGCAGCTGCAAGACTGAATCAGCCACTTGGAGAGCAGGAAGATCAGATCCATATTTTACCGGGGTCTTATGAGGCAGGAGAAGGTCTGCAGTTATCGGGAACAAAGATTTTGATGAAGACCGGGAAAAAGATGGGACAGATAAAAGAGTTTTTACAGGGGAGCAGTCAGGATATCTGTCTTGTAGAAAACTGTGGAATGGACGACGAACGTATTGTCCGATCAGTGGAAGAGATTTCAGAAGATGCGGGATACTATTCCCTTCTAATTGTAAAAGACAGGAAAAGATAGAAAAGGCAGGAAGAATTATGATTACATTTGTAGGAGCAGGTCCGGGAGCAGAAGATCTGATCACAGTAAAAGGACAAAGACTTTTGAAGGAGGCAGACATCGTGATCTATGCGGGTTCTCTTGTGAACCCGGGATTACTTAAATTGTGTAAAGAAGAATGCGAGATATATAATAGTGCGAAGATGACACTGGAAGAAGTGCTGGAAGTAATGGTAAAGGGACACGGGGATGGAAAAGAAATCGTACGTCTGCATACAGGAGATCCTTGCCTTTATGGTGCCATCCGGGAGCAGATGGATGAGCTGAAAGAACTTGAGATACCATATGAAGATTGTCCGGGTGTCAGTTCATTTTGCGGAGCTGCGGCAGCACTGGAAGCAGAGTATACATTGCCGGGGATCTCTCAGTCTGTCGTGATCACGAGAATGGCGGGAAGAACACCAGTGCCGGAGAAAGAGTCAGTCAGAAGCTTTGCGGCACATCAGGCGACGATGGTTTTATTCTTGAGCACAGGACTGTTAAAGGAACTTTCAGCAGAATTGATCGAAGGCGGATACAGCGAAGATACACCGGCAGCGATTGTTTATAAAGCGACCTGGCCGGAACAGAAAGTACTTCGTTGTACGGTAGGAACGCTGGAGCAGACTGCACGCGAGGCGGATGTCACCAAGACAGCGCTGATCGTAGTCGGAGAAGTGCTTGACGGGACTTATGAGAGATCAAAGCTTTATGATCCGACATTTACAACAGAATTCAGACAGGCCTCCTGTTCTAAGAAGGAATTAGGACAAACTGGAGAGGATCAAAGCACAGAGATGAGACAGGAAGCAGAGGAACAGAACAAATGAGTACAGTATATGTAGTAGGACTCGGACCGGGAGCAGAAGAGCAGATGACAGTGCGTGCACAGAAAGTATTGGAGCATTGCCCTGTTTTGATTGGTTACAATGTTTATATTGATCTTGTGAAAGAGCAGTTTCCTGATAAGATATTTTTGAGCACTCCGATGCGGAAAGAACCGGAACGCTGCAGAATGGCTTTTGAAGAAGCAGAAAAAGGTCAGGACGTTGCAATGATCTGTAGCGGAGACGCCGGAGTCTATGGAATGGCAGGATTGATCTTCGAGATAGGAAAAGAATACCCTTCCATCCAGATTGAAGTGGTTCCGGGAATCACAGCGGCATCCGGCGGGGCAGCAGTGCTTGGCGCACCTTTGATGCATGATTTTGCTGTAATCAGCTTAAGCGATCTTCTGACGCCGTGGGAAACGATTGAGAAGCGTCTACATGCGGCAGGGATGGCTGATTTTGTAATCTGTCTTTATAACCCATCCAGTAAGAAGCGTGCAGATTATCTGCAGAAAGCATGTGATATATTGCTTCAGTACAGAGATGCAGGAAATATCTGCGGTTATGTGAAAAATATCGGACGAGAGGGAGAAGCTTATCAGATTCTGTCATTGAAAGAACTTAGAGATACGAAGGTAGATATGTTTACGACGGTGTTTATTGGAAATTCAAGGACGATGGAACTGAATGGACGGATGGTGACACCGAGGGGGTATAAACTTTAAATGAAATCACAGCAAATTATACTTGCGGGAATAGGAATGGGATCTGGTGATGTAATCACAGAAGAAGTCAGACAATTGATAGAAGAGGCGGATTGTCTGATCGGAGCAGAACGAATGATTACGAGTGCACAGCAGATTCGTAGCATGAATGGATTAAGTATGCGTCAGTGTGAGAGAAACAACAGGAATGAAGGAGTCTTTGTTAAGGAATATCGTACAGAAGAGATTGTATCCTATATAAAAGAGCACAAAGAACATAGTAAAATCGGAATTCTTCTTTCAGGAGATACAGGATTTTATAGTGGTGCGAAAAAACTAAAAGAGCGATTAACGGAAGTATGTTCTGAACAGATAGAGATTTATTCGGGGATTTCCTCACTTTCTTATCTTGCATCAAAAGTCGGTGTTTCCTGGGAAGATGCAAAAATCTTGAGTCTTCACGGAAAAGACATGAATTTTGTACAGACGATCCACAGACATTCGAAGACCTTTCTGCTTCTCGGAGGAAAAGACACGGGGCGTCATTTCTATGAGTCATTACTAGAGTATGGCTTAGGGGACGTGCAGGTTCATGTGGGATGTCAGATGTCTTATGAGGAAGAAAAGATACTTTCGGGCAAATTGTACGAGATGAAGGCAGAAGATTTTGAAGGACTTTGCGCAGTTCTTGTAGAAAATCCATCTTATTGTAAGGCGGCCGGTATGCATCTGAAAGATGAAGAATTTCTCCGAGGAAAGGTGCCAATGACGAAGTCGGAAGTACGTTCTGTCAGTATAGCAGAGCTTGAATTAACCGAGGATGCAATTGTGTATGATATCGGCGCCGGAACAGGTTCTGTTTCTATAGAAATCGCGCGTGCAGGTGAGCAGATCCGTGTGTATGCGATTGAGAAGAATCCGGAAGGAGTGAAACTGATCGATCAGAATCGGAAGAAATTCAGGACAGACGGAGTGCGAATCATAGAAGGGCTTGCGCCACAGGCATTAGAGGAACTGGAAACACCGACACATGCATTTGTCGGTGGAAGTTCGGGAAACTTACGAGAGATTGTCCAATTACTTCAGAGGAAAAATCCGGATGTACGAATCGTGATCAATGCGATTTCACTTGAAACAGTCAGTGAAGTGATGGGGCTTGTGGACGAAGGGGTTCTCCCAGATGCGGAGATTCTACAGGTGGGTGCAGCAAGATCAAAGGTTCTTGGAAGATATCATATGATGATGGGACAAAATCCGGTTTATATTATTTCCGCAGGTGGAAGAAAGCCTGGACAGGTATAAGATGAGAGAAAAGGAAACAAACAGACAGGAGAATCATGAGAAAAATGAAAGAGAATGCTTGCAATAATAAAAATCAGAAAAAAAATCCAGGGTTTTTGTTGTCTGCTGTTTCCAGTAATAGTGGAAAGACAGCTGCAGCCTGTGGCCTGATGTCTGCGTTTAAGCAAGAGGGAAAGCGTGTATGTGCGTGTAAATGCGGCCCGGATTATATAGATCCAATGTTCCACAGGGAGGTTCTTGGCGTTGATTCTAAGAATCTGGATCTGTTCTTCTCGGAAGAAGACATTTTGAAAGAGGGATACCTAAAGCATACGAAAGATGCGGATATTACTATAACCGAAGGCGTTATGGGGTTTTATGACGGAATGTCACTTGATTCTGTAAAAGGAAGTTCTTATGATGTCGCACAGACGCTAGGATTGCCAGTGATCCTTGTGATTAATGCGAGAGGTGCAGCAATGACACTTGTAGCTACGGTGAAAGGAATTGTTGAATTTCGTCCGGATAGCAATATTCGTGGAATTCTCTTAAACAGAGTATCCGCAATGCTATATCCAAGATTAAAAGAAATGTTGGAGAATGAACTGGCGAGAATCGGGCATGACGAGATTAAAATTGTCGGTTACATGCCGGAAAATGAAGTTTTTCATCTGGAAAGCCGTCATCTGGGACTTGTAACACCGCAGGAAATGGAAAATCTGCAGGAGAAAGTAAAGCGGGCGGGAGAGATTCTGGCAAAAACAGTGGATCTTGAATTGCTGGAAAAGATTGCCGGTGAAGCAGCAGTATGGAAAACAGAAGTTATTGAAGAATCGGAGAAGGTTGGAAATTTAAAAAGTAAGAACGATCCAGTTCGAATCGCAGTGGCGCGTGACGAAGCTTTCTGCTTTTATTACAAAGATAACCTTGAACTATTAGAAAGCCTTGGCTGTGAACTGATAGAATTCAGTCCGCTTCATGATAAAAAACTTCCAAAAAATGTGAAAGGAATTCTTCTCGGTGGCGGTTATCCTGAACTGTATGGAAAAGAATTGGCAGAAAATCAGAGCATGCTTGAATCAATAAGAAGAGCATTGAATAATAAGATCCCATGTCTGGCAGAGTGTGGTGGATTTATGTATCTTCATAAAGAAATGGAGGATGCAGATGGAAATGTTTGGAAATTAGTAGGGCGAATCCATGGAAAAACATTTCCGACAGGTAAGCTGGTTCGATTTGGATATGTGAATTTACAGAGGAATCTTGATGAGAATCAGGTTTCTGAGCTTAAAGAACGGATGAGTATAGCGGACAGCTGGATTCTTCCGGGTGAGAATATCCGTGCACACGAGTTTCATTACTGGGATAGCACAGACAGTGGAAGTGACTGTTTTGCTGTCAAGCCGGATGGAAAAAGAAAATGGAAATGCATACATATGGAAGAGAATCTCGTGGCTGGATATCCGCATTTGTATTACCCATCTTGTAAAGAATTTGCGGAGCGTTTTGTAGAAAAATGCAGAAGCGGTTACAGAGAATAGAACAAAGAGAAACAGCAACAGATGTCGTTATAATAACATCTGCTGCTGTTTTTTTAGGCTCTATGAAATATCTAGATCAATCGGTTCATCCAAATGTTCGGAAACATATTTCCCATTTTTCTTCCGCTGTCTGACGCACTCAGTCAGAAGATATTCAATCTGACCATTTACGGAACGAAAATCATCTTCTGCCCAGGCTGCGATTGCGTCATACAGTTTAGCGGAGAGACGGAGAGGAACCTGCTTCTTTTTATTATCTTTTTCAGCCATTTCTAGTACAGACTTCCGGAATTAATGATCGGCTGTGTGTCATGGTTTCCACACAGAACTACGAGCAAATTGGATACCATAGCAGCCTTACGTTCTTCATCCAGTTCTACCACTTCTTTTTCACTTAATTGATCCAAAGCCATTTCAACCATGCCGACTGCTCCGTCTACAATCATCTTTCTTGCATCGATGATAGCGGAAGCTTGCTGACGCTGGAGCATGACAGCAGCGATTTCCGGTGCATAAGCAAGATATGTGATTCTTGCTTCGATGATCTCAAGCCCTGCGTCTGTCACTTTCGTCTGGATCTCTTCACGGATTCGCGCTGCAACAATCTCACTGGAGCCACGGAGACTTCCCTCATCAGCCTTTCCGTCACCGGTTGTATCGACATCAGGAGCAGTGTCATATGGATAGATGCGGACAATATTACGAAGAGCACCATCACACTGAAGTGAGAGATATTCTTTGTAATTATCAACATTAAAGACAGCTTTCGCAGTATCTACGACACGCCATGTTACGGCAATACCAATCTCAATCGGATTTCCGAGACAGTCATTGATCTTCTGACGGGAGTTGTTCAGTGTCATAACCTTGAGAGAAATCTTTTTGCTTGAAGACTCTTCAGTGGTTCCTGTTGTAGAAACACCCAGGAGACTGGAAAGATTTGCTCCCTTCTTGGAATTGTTATCAACATCTCCACTCTGACTCAACTTTGTCTTGGAAGCAGGGTTTACACTGGTACAGAATGGATTGACAAAATAGAATCCGGCTTCTTTCAGTGTACCGATATAGTTTCCGAAAAGTGTAAGAACCAGAGCCTCTTGTGGTTTCAGCACTTTCAGTCCAAGGAATGGAACCCATCCGATGCATAGCCAAATAATGCTGACAACCAGTCCTGCAATAACTGGCGGAGCAGAGAATTCATGTTCCAGTGCTATTGCGGACAGAATACATCCTGCTATTGCAATCAGATAGAGCAGACAAAAGAGCAGAAGCATTCCCATTCCGTTTTTCTTATTTGATAATATTTTTTCATTCATAGTGATTCCTCCTTTGGAAATAAAATGAAATTTATTTGATATCAATATGATATCACTTCAAGGGAAAAAGTCAATATATTAGGAAAGAATTTTCCTAATATAATATATAAAAAAGACACCATGCAAATCGCATGATGCCTTTTTAAAAGTATATTTATTCTATTTTTCCAGAAAACTGGGAATTTAAGAACAATCTTACAGCTGAGGACCTGCAGCAACAAGTGCTTTACCAGCTTCATTTCCTTCGTATTTAGCGAAGTTCTTGATGAATCTCTGAGCAAGGTCTTTTGCCTTAACATCCCACTCAGCAGCGTCAGCGTATGTGTCACGAGGATCAAGGATTCCTGTGTCAACACCCTCAAGCTCTGTAGGTACTTCGAAGTTGAAGTATGGGATTGTCTTTGTAGGAGCTTTGTTGATTGCTCCGTTAAGGATAGCGTCGATGATTCCACGAGTATCTTTAATGGAGATACGTTTTCCTGTTCCGTTCCATCCTGTGTTAACAAGGTAAGCCTTAGCTCCGCTAACTTCCATCTTCTTAACAAGTTCCTCTGCATATTTTGTAGGATGCAGTTCAAGGAATGCCTGTCCGAAGCAAGCAGAGAATGTAGGTGTAGGCTCTGTGATTCCACGCTCTGTACCAGCAAGTTTAGCTGTGAATCCAGACAGGAAATAGTACTGAGTCTGAGCTTCTGTCAGGATAGATACCGGAGGAAGTACTCCGAAAGCGTCTGCAGACAGGAAGATTACATTCTTAGCTGCCGGTGCAGAAGATACTGGACGAACGATGTTCTTAATGTGGTTGATCGGGTAAGATACACGAGTGTTCTCTGTTACGCTCTTGTCGTTAAAGTCGATCTTTCCGTTCTCGTCAAGTGTAACGTTCTCGAGAAGAGCGTCACGAACGATTGCGTTGTAGATGTCTGGCTCAGACTCTTTGTCAAGGTTGATAACCTTAGCGTAGCATCCACCCTCGAAGTTGAATACTCCGTTATCATCCCAGCCGTGCTCGTCATCACCGATGAGGAGTCTCTTAGGATCTGTGGAAAGTGTTGTCTTACCTGTTCCTGAAAGACCGAAGAAGATTGCTGTGTTCTCTCCGTTGAGGTCTGTGTTAGCTGAGCAGTGCATGGAAGCAATTCCCTTAAGTGGAAGGAAGTAGTTCATCATAGAGAACATACCTTTTTTCATCTCTCCGCCGTACCATGTGTTAACGATAACCTGCTCTTTGCTTGTGATGTTGAAAAGTACAGCTGTCTCAGAGTTAAGTCCGAGCTCTTTGTAGTTCTCAACTTTAGCTTTGGAAGCATTGTAAACAACGAAATCTGGCTCGAAGTTCTCAAGTTCTTCCTCTGTTGGCTGGATGAACATGTTCGTAACGAAATGTGCCTGCCAAGCAACTTCAACGATGAAACGGATTCCCATACGTGTATCTTTGTTTGCACCGCAGAATGCATCTACAACGAAAAGTCTCTTGTTAGAGAGCTCTTTGATTGCGATATCTTTAACAGCTGCCCAAGCTTCTTCTGTAGCTGGGTGGTTATCGTTCTTGTATTCATCAGATGTCCACCAAACTGTATCTTTGGAGTTCTCATCCATAACGATGAATTTATCTTTAGGAGAACGTCCTGTGTAAACACCTGTCATAACGTTGACAGCACCGAGTTCACTTTCCTGTCCCTTTTCAAAACCTTCAAGTTCCGGTTTTGTCTCTTCTTCGAATAATACTTCGTAGGAAGGATTGTATACGACTTCTGTTGTTCCAGTAATGCCATACTTACTTAAATCAATTTTTGCCATCTTACATATACCTCTTTCTTTTCTAATGATAGAATAAAATGCTGCTTATGCAAGCTTTTCATATCCTTTTTTAATTATACATATTATGTGAAGAAAATCAATAAAAATCCTGTAAAATTTTTAACAAAGAAGTGGGGAAAATGAAAGATTTCATATTAAAAATGCAGGAAGAAAAAAGTAAAATGTCAAAAAATAAAAAAATGCAAGGAAAATATGACAGATTCCGTTGCTTTTTTATATATCAGAATGCAAAAAATTATGATAAAATAGGAGAATAATGCCAGAAAATACGAAAAAACAGGCATATGAAATTTGAAAGATAAAATTCTGGACAGAAGAAAATCAAGAGAAAAATAAGCGGAACAATGATAGATAATAGAAGAAAAACAACAAAAATGCAAAAGATGTCGATGAACAAAAATGAAAGATTGTTAATTGAAAAATTCAAAATGATAAATCCGGTGGAGAAGTTGTGTGAAGAAGATGCGAAAAGACGATGGAAAACAGTCGCGAAACCACTGTTCAGTCTTGGAAAGCTTGAAGACGCTGTGATACGAATGGCAGGAATCCGAAGAAGTGCGGAGTTTGAGATTAAAAAGAAAGGCTTGCTGATCTTTTGTGCGGATAACGGGGTTGTCTCAGAAGGAGTGACTCAGACCGGGCAGGAAGTGACAGCAATCGTTGCAGACAATTTTACAAAATGTGCGACGAGCGTATGTATTATGGCAGAGACAGCCGGAGTGGACTTATTTCCAATTGATGTTGGAATGGTGAAAGACGTTCCATCTGTCACAAAACCAAAAGACAAAGTGATGTATGGAACAAAGAATATGGCGATGGAACCTGCAATGTCAAGAGAACAGGCTGCACAAGCCGTTCTTATTGGCATACGAAAGGTCAAAGAGCTGGCAGAACAAGGGTATGATCTAATCGCAACCGGTGAGATGGGAATTGGGAATACAACGACAAGCAGTGCGATTGTGTCCGTTCTGCTTGATGAAAGCGTAGAAAATGTAACAGGAAGAGGCGCAGGGCTTAGTTCAGAAGGGCTGAATAGAAAGATTCGTGCAATTAAGAGAGCAATTGAAAAGCATCAGCCGGACAAGGAAGATGTTTTAGATGTCTTATCCAAAGTCGGAGGGCTTGATATTGCCGGAATGACAGGTGCATTTCTTGGCGGTGCGATCTATCATGTTCCGGTTCTGATCGATGGATTTATCTCTTCTGCAGCAGCATTATGTGCAGTGCGTATGGTTCCTGAGACGGCGGATTATATCTTGGCATCACATTGCTCTGGAGAACCGGCTGGGCGAATGGTCTTAGAAGAGCTGAAACTTCCATATCTGATTGATGCAAATATGTCTCTTGGAGAAGGCAGTGGCGCAGTTGCAGCGGTTCCGCTTCTTGAGATGGGTGTGAATGTTTATCGGAAGATGAGCACCTTTGAAGAGATTAAAGTAGAGCAGTATGAAGAGCTTAAGTGAAAATAAGGAGCAGAAAAATGTGGTTATTGAACGCAATGATCATTGCAATCGCAATGTATTCTAAGATCCCGATGCCGCGGGTTGACTGGAATGAAAAAAATATGAGATATGCGATGTGCTTTTTCCCGTTGGTCGGAGTTATAATCGGAGTATGGGAAATAGTTGCAGGGAATCTGATCACTGTATGGAAGGGAGAAGGAACTTTCTTTTATGCAGTTGTACTGACTCTGATTCCGGTTTTCATAACAGGGGGAATTCATCTGGATGGATTCGCAGATACCATGGACGCAAAAAGTTCTTATGGAGATCGAGAGAAGAAGCTGCAGATACTGAAGGATCCTCATACGGGAGCATTTGCGATCATCAGTCTTTGCTGTTATTTCCTTTTGTGTGTGGGGATTTTTAGTGAAATGAGAATAGAACGCCTGTTTGCGGCAGCACTCGTGTTTGTGTTCTCGCGTTCGCTGAGTGGAATTTCTGTTGTGACATTTCCGGCAGCGAAGAACAGTGGGCTGCTTCGAACATTTCAAGACGGTGCACAGAAGAGAAGCGTAAGGATTGTACTGATCTTCTGGCTATTGGCAGCAGGAATCGGATTATATCTGACAGCGGGATTATGCGGAGTGGCTTCCATCGTTGTCGGACTGGCAGTTTTCCTCTATTATGATCGTTTTAGCAGGAAACAGTTCGGTGGAATCACAGGCGACCTTGCCGGATATTTTCTGCAGTTATGCGAATTGTTTATGATAGCAGTGCTTGCATTATTTTAGATGAAATTAGATTTTTGGAGTGATTATGGAACTTATTTTGATTCGGCATTTGAAGACGCCGGGCAATGAAAAGAGACAATATATCGGAAGTACAGATGAAGATTTGTCAGAACAGGAAGTACTGAACTTTAAAAAGAAATGCAAACAGGCTAGTTATCCGCAAGTACAACAAGTGATTGTCAGCCCGATGAAGAGATGTATTCAAACGGCGGAGTTGATTTATCCGAAGAACCAGATCACGCAGGAAGTATTGTTAAAGGAATGTGATTTTGGTATTTTTGAAGGAAAGACATATGAAGAGCTGAAAGACAGAGCAGAATATCAGGCATGGCTGGATTCCGGTGGAACGATTGCATTTCCGGAAGGGGAGGAGCAGAAGGAATTCCGTTCTCGTTGTGTGAGAGGCATGCTCTGTCAGGTTGATAGATTATGTGAAGAAAATGTAGAAAGTGCAGCTTTTGTCGTTCACGGAGGAACGATTATGGCGGTGCTGGAACAACTAGCGGAAGACCAAAAAGATTTTTATCACTGGCAGGTGGAAAATGGCGGAGGATATAGAATGCTTGTTGACGAAGATGAGTGGAAGTCAGGGATTCATAGATTTCGTGAAATTCAAAAACTGGGAGGAGTGACAGAATGAACGGAAAGATGACGATTATGGCATGCATCACAGGATTTTTGTTAGATTGCATGTTCGGAGATCCGGTCTGGATGTACCATCCGATACGCGTGATTGGAAACCTGATCAGTGTGTTGGAAAAAGGATTGCGGAAGCTGTTGTGCAGTCGGATTCCTGCATCAGAACAAAAGAAGAAAAATAAAAGAGAAGTTCTGGCAGGAGGGATTTTATGGATTCTGACAGTTTCGTTATCCTTTCTTGTACCGGCGGTACTCTTATTTGCTGCAGGAAAGGTTCATCCGGCAGTACGGTTTCTTTTGGAAACCTTCTGGTGTTACCAGATATTTGCGGCGCGGTGTCTTGTAGGAGAAAGTAGGAAGGTTTATCAGAAATTAAAAGAAGACGACTTGCCTGGTGCAAGAAGAGCTGTATCCATGATTGTCGGAAGAGACACAGAGAACCTTACAGCAGAAGGTGTGACGAAAGCAGCGGTAGAGACTGTGGCGGAGAATACTTCTGACGGTGTGACGGCTCCACTTTTATTTCTTCTGATCGGCGGTGCACCGCTTGGATTCTTATATAAAGCAGTGAATACGATGGATTCTATGCTTGGATACAAAAATGAAAAATATCTGTATTTCGGAAGGATACCGGCAAAGATGGATGATGTGTTTAATTACATTCCGGCGAGGTTGACAGCGTGGTTTATGATTGTTGCAGCATTTTTGACAGGAATGGATGGAAAGAATGCGTGGAAGATTTATCTGCGTGATAAGAGAAAACATGCAAGTCCGAATTCCGCCCAGTCAGAGGCAGTCTGCGCCGGAGCGCTTGATGTACAGTTAGCCGGGGATGCGGTTTATTTCGGGAAAGTCTATAAAAAGGATTATATCGGCAATGCAATCCGCAAGATTGAACCGGAGGATATTCTTCGTGCCGCGAAATTAATGTATATGACAACGATACTGATGATGGTTGTCTTTGGAGGTTTATTGTTATGGATTTATTGATTCGATTTGCAAAAACGGAAGATGCAGAAGAACTTCTTGCACTCTATACACCATATGTAACGGATACAGTGATTACATTCGAATATGAAGTTCCGTCACTGGAAGAATTCAAAGATCGAATGCGTCAGACGATGAAAAAGTACCCGTATCTGGTCGCAGAACAGAATGGCGAGATTCTTGGATATAGCTGTGCAGGGGCATTCAAAGGTCGTGCAGCATATGACTGGGCAGTGGAAACAACAATTTATATAAGAAAAGACCGGCAGAAAACCGGAGTTGGTAAAAAGCTGTATGAGGCACTGGAGAAAGTACTGCACGCTCAGAACATTTGCAATCTATATTCATGCATTGGATATCCGGAGGTTGAAGATGAATATCTGACAAAGAACAGCGCACAGTTCCATGCACATCTTGGGTACCGCATGGTGGGAGAATTCTATCATTGTGGATACAAATTTGACCGCTGGTATAATATGGTCTGGATGGAAAAACTTCTGGATCCGGAGATTAAACATCCAAAGCCGATCAAATGGATGGAAGAGAATCGCGAGGAGCTGGAGGCAGTACTTTAAGGTTAAAAACGAAACACATAGAGAAGTAGGAGTAAGATTCATGGAATATGTACACGGAGGAGACATTTATACATATGGCGATGTGCTGGATTTTTCAGTTAATGTAAATCCTTACGGTCCGTCAGAAGAAGTTCTTGAAGCGGCAAAAAGATCGATGGATGAAGTGAGTCTTTATCCGGACAGTCAATGTAGACGGCTCAGAAAGAGACTGGCAGAGAAAAAAAGTCTGCCGGAAGAATATTTTCTTTTCGGAAATGGAGCAGCGGAGCTGTTCTTTTCTGTCGTTCTTGCAGAAAAACCAAAGAAAGCATTGCTTCCGATTCCGGCTTTCGCAGAATATGAACAGGCACTTCGGACGGTAGACTGCGAAATCATTTATCATGAGTTGAAAAGAGAGAATAACTTTTCATTGACAGAAAGCTTTTTGGAAGAACTGACAGAGGATATTGATCTTGTATTTTTATGCTCCCCATCGAATCCGTCAGGGCAGGTGATCGAACCAGAGCTGATGAAACAGATCCTTACTCGATGTGAAGAGAAGAAGATACGTCTTGTTTTAGACGAGTGTTTTATTGAATTTCTGGAAGAAGCGCAGAAGTATACCATGGTGAAAAAGGTGACAGATCATCCGAGCCTTTTTCTTGTACAGGCATTTACGAAGATGTATGGAATTCCGGGATTGAGACTGGGATATGCAATGACATCGGACGGAGAACTTAGAGAGCGGATGCAGCAGATCCGTCAGCCGTGGAGTGTGTCGGTTCCGGCGCAGGCAGCAGGGATAGAAGCACTGACAGAGAGAGAAGAACAGAGAGTTCAGAAAATACGAAACAAAATCGTGGAAGAAAAAATGCGCATGGAAAAGAAAATGCGTGAGTTTGGGATTAGATTTATTCCAACAAAGGCAAATTTCTTCTTATTATATAGTGAAATCCCATTGTTTGATCGACTGTTAGAACAGGGGATTTTGATTCGAAATTGTGAGAACTACCGAGGTCTTAAGAAAGGATGGTATCGGATTGCGGTGCGGACAAAAGAGGAAAATGATGTTCTTTTACGGGCACTAGAAACAATCCTGTCAAAGCAGTGAAGGAGGCGGAAAATATGGCGAAATCAATTATGATACAGGGAACGATGTCAAATGTCGGAAAGAGCGCACTGGCAGCAGGTCTTTGCCGTGTCTTGAAACAGGATGGATACAAAGTTGCACCTTTCAAATCCCAAAATATGGCACTCAATTCTTTTATCACAAAAGAAGGACTGGAGATGGGAAGAGCCCAGGTGATGCAGGCAGAAGCTGCAGGGATTGAACCGGAAGCAATAATGAATCCAATTTTACTTAAGCCGACAAACGATACAGGCTCTCAGGTGATTGTCAATGGTAAACCAATCGGAGTGATGGCTGCAAGAGAGTATTACCGTCATAAGAAGGAATATATTCCGGCAATTATGGATGCATATCATGAGTTAGAAAAAAAGTATGATATCATTGTAATTGAAGGTGCCGGAAGTCCGGCAGAAATCAACCTGAAAAAAGATGATATTGTAAATATGGGAATGGCAAAGCTTGCAGACGCACCGGTGCTTCTTGTCGGAGATATTGATCGTGGTGGAGTATTTGCCCAGATCGCCGGAACCGTAATGCTTCTTGAAGAGGATGAAAAAGCACGGATCAAAGGAACGATCATTAATAAATTCCGTGGAGATGTATCCATTCTGGAGCCGGGCCTTCGGATGCTGGAAGAAAAGACAGATATCCCTGTAACGGGAGTAGTTCCGTACTTTTATTTAGATTTGGATGAGGAAGACAGCCTGACGGAACGATTTCAGAAAAAAGAGAAGCCGGGACTGATCGATCTGGCAGTGATCCGATTCCCAAGGATCTCTAATTTTACTGACTTAGCACCTTTAGAAGCATTGGAAGAAGTAAGTGTGAGATATGTTTCATCTCCGGCTGAGTTTGGCAATCCGGATGCGGTGATCCTTCCGGGAACAAAGAATACGATCAGCGATCTTCTGTGGATGCGTCAGAACGGACTGGAAGCAAGAATTCTGAAACACAGCGCACAGAACAAACCGGTCTTTGGAATCTGTGGCGGATACCAGATGCTAGGAATGGAAATCTCAGATCCAACAGGAGAAGAGTACGGAGGAACTGTACAGGGAATGGGACTTTTGGATACAAAGACTGTGTTCCGCCCAGAGAAACATAGAACCAGAGTACATGGAACATTTGGCAAGATGAAAGGAATCCTGAAAGAGATGAAGGGACTTCCTTTCGAAGGATATGAGATCCATATGGGAGAGACGATTCTTGATGAGCACGCATCCGGGCTTATAACATTAGAAAATGATTCTGATACGCTACAACAAGGACATCCGGATGGTTCACAGAAGGAAAATGTCTATGGCTGTTATGTGCATGGAATCTTTGATTCACCGGAAATGTCAGGTGGTTTCTTGTCAGCTTTATTAAAAGAAAAAGGCTATGATCCGGAGACGGTACAGGCAGTAGACTGGAAGTCTTATAAGGAAGAGCAGTATGATAAGCTTGCAGATATCGTTCGTGCTAGTCTTGATATGGAAGAAATTTATAAGATCATTGGCTTATAGAGTTAGCAGAATTATTTATTGAAACAGATTTTTTACTGAAACAAATTTTATTGAAAAAGTTGTGATGAGAGAAGGTGTGGAATGATTACAGATTTAACGAAAGAACATCCGAACAAGACATTGTGGCGTTTTCTTCTGCCGATGTTGTTCAGTGTGATGTTCCAGCAGATTTACAATATCGCAGACAGTATGATCGCGGGAAGATTTGCAGGAGAAAATGCGTTGGCAGCAGTCGGCGCATCTTATCCGATCACAATTATTTTCATGGCATTTGCCGTGGGAATGAATCTGGGAGCCTCCGTAGTCGTATCAAGACTGTTCGGAGCGGAAGACCGGGGCGGTGTGAAGCGTGCGGTTACAACAGCATTTCTTAGTTCTATGGTGCTGGGAATCATGCTGACATTATTCGGGTATTTCTTTAATCATCAGATGATGAGATGGATCCGCACACCACAGAATATTATGGCAGATGGAGTTTTATATTTGAAAATTTACATTTTCGGAATTATCTTCCTGATGCTTTATAATGTGTGTACCGGAGTATTTACAGCACTCGGGGATTCTAAGACACCGTTATATTTTCTGCTTGGATCCTCAGCCGGAAATATTATTCTTGATTACATCTTCGTAGCAAAATTTCATTGGGGCGTGAGAGGTGTTGCATGGGCGACATTTATCGCGCAAGGTGTGTCAGCCGTGCTTGCATTAGTAACACTTCTCGGAAGATTGCAGAAATTTGCCGGGAAAGAAAAGCAGCCGTGGTTTGATAAGAAATTATTTGCACAGATCATGGCGATTGCAATTCCAAGCATTCTTCAGCAGAGCGTATTGAGTGTAGGAAATCTTTTCGTACAGGGAATTGTAAATCAATTCGGTTCAGCAGTTGTTGCGGGATATTCGGGAGCAATCAAGCTGAATACATTTGCCATTAATATCTTTATGACACTTGGTTCCTGTCTATCCAGTTATACGGCACAGAATATCGGCGCGGGAAAGAAAGAACGAATTCCGTTGGGATTCCGTACCGGAGTGAAATTGTCAGAGCTTACGGCATTACCGTTTGTTATTCTGTATTTCATTTTCAGCCGTCAGATGATGGGGTTATTCTTAGGTGCGGAGAGTGTAGAGGCTATCAGCGCAGGAATGGCATTTTTGAAAATAGTATCGCCGTGGTATTTTATGATTGTAATTAAGCTGATGACAGATGGAATTATCCGAGGTTCCGGAGCGATGGTTTATTTTGTAGTAGCAACAGTTCCGGATCTTATTTTGAGAATCGGATTTGCGTTGGTTTTGACAAAAAGCTTTGGAAGCACCGGGATCTGGATGGCATGGCCATTTGGATGGATCGTAGCAACCACATTAACATTGATCTTTTATAGAAAGTTGGGATATAAGAATGATAAAAGCAGTGATTTTTGATATGGATGGGGTTTTGATTAATACAGAACCGCTTCATTATCAATGTTGGGTAGAAATTTTTAAAGAACGATATGGAATTGACTTAGATTACGATGTATATAAACCATGCATTGGATCTACAAGACTCCATTTCATGAATCTGATCAAAGAAAATTATGGAATCACATTTGAAAGTCTTGAAGTTATGAATCAGATTATGAAAGAAAAGAAGGATGAAATTATTGCGCGAGACGGATTTCCTGAGATGCCGGGAGTAGGGCAGATGCTTTGCTGTCTGAAAGATGCGGGGTATCGCCTGGCCGTGGCCTCTTCTTCTCCAAAACCTGTAATCACAGAGACGCTGGAAACGCTGGATCTGATGAAATATTTCGATGTCGTGACAAGTGGAGATGAAGTGAAGAATCCAAAGCCGGCGCCGGATACATTTCTCTTTGCAGCGAAGCAGCTGGGCGTACCGGTAGAGGAGTGCATTGTAATCGAAGATTCAACGAATGGAGGAAAGGCTGCTAAGGCGGCTAAGATGCCATGTATCTGGATGCATAATCCGGATTCCGGAGACCAGGAGATACCGGATGCAGTGCTCGAGATTACGGCCTGGACACAGAAAAATATAGAAAAAATCATGAAGCTTTTACATTTTGGTCAAGAAAAAGTGTAAAAATAAATGAGCGATATAAAATTTTTCTGAGTAGAATACTTAGAAATAGTAGACCTGAAAGTATTATTAGGATGTGATTGAATGAAAAAACTGAAATTTATATTTGGCAAGCTTAGTATTCTCTATTACATTTTGTTTTTGCTCGTGACCTGTGTACTTTGCAAGTACGGAAGCATCAGACAGTGGAAGTTTGCATTCTTGGCTTTAGGTATCCTTCTGGTACTCAGTCTTTGTATCTGGATTGGCTGCCTGATTGCAGAAAAGGAAAACCCTTTTAAAATGAAAGGTGCACTTAGGAAAACAGTGTTTGGTACAGAACTTTTGATTCTACTTGTAGTTACGGTTGGATGTATTTCTTATATCGTATATACTGCGATTCCTTATAATGGCGCATTGTCCTGGAAGGTAGACAGCCTGTTTAAGACAAAGAAAATAGAGTATGAACATAACAACTTCTTCCGTGATGGCGCAGAAGGACTGATAAAAGATATCAATAAGAAACTGAAACTTCCGGACGAGTTATATATCACAGATAGTTTTGAGATGTCCTTTGATAAAGACGGAACGATAACCCGCGTGTCGGCCTATCTCTACGGACAGAATGAAAAGGGAAAAGATAAGACCTATCTGATTGATTATGATATAGATAAAAGCGATAAGATTGTTGTGCAGATCGCAGGTTATGCAAATGCAGATTATGATGATGACAAGAAATTAGATCCTATGTTTATTATTCTGGAAAAATCAGATTGTAAGATGCAGGTGACACAATGGAATCTGAATTACGCATTTGCAGATAATCCGCCGGAATATGAGATTCTGTATTATGGAAAACGCTCCTTCGCTTCTTCGGAAGGTCTTGTTTATCTTCCAGGAGATGTGGATGGTGACGGAGAAGTCAGCGGCATGACTGATTTTACAGCCTTGGATAGCGGTGGGGAAGCACTTGGATATGAAGTGTCTCTGTATCTTCCGCAGGATGAATCTGTGACTCCGGTGCGTTACATGATGGAACCGGAATATATCAGTCCTGATACAATTAGTCAGAATGAGCAGGCAGAGAAAGATTCGCAGGCAAAAGAACAAGGAAAAGAGAATAATACCTGGACGGTCGATACGGACGGAAGCGGAGTTGTCCGATTCTTCTTAAATGAGCAAAAAGGCTGGAAACTTTCTGTTGTTGATGCGGCTCTTGGAACACGTTATTACAAACTGGAAACTACGTCAGATGGTGGGTATAACTGGACAACAGTAAATGAAGACCCATTCGACGGAAATGGCGGAGCAGGAGAAGGGATACAATTCTTCGACGAACAGTTTGGCTTCATCGGTCTAAGCGGGGCATCGCAGACACATTCGTCTATTTATGTTACAAAAGACGGTGGAAAGACACTGAAGGAGATAGAGCTTCCAATGGATACTGTGACAGAATATCCGCCGCATATGCAGGAATATGGCTTCACGCTTGAAGATTATCAGTATCTGGAAATGCCACAGCAGGATGGAGAGAATTACACGATCCATGTAATGACGCAGAGTGGCGAGACAGAAGGCCTTGTGTTTACATCTGAAGATCAGGGTGAGAACTGGAGTTTTACAGGGGTGTTTGATGAAAATAACTTATCATAAAAAACTAATAACCTTACCCTAAAAGACGAATTCATTATGAAAAAAGAGTTCGTCTTTTTCTGTTATTGTTAAAAATATGATCACTCAAGATTCCGAGAGATAATTAAGCTGAAGGCTTTCAAAGACCCCGCACCAAAGGTGCTATTTCCGTGGGTTTGGGGATCGGAATCCACAACAAGTTGCCGTGATAAAATGACTGTGAAAACAGTTAATGAATCTCAAGGCGAAACTTGCTCTATTTATACCGAATTTTGAAATTGTGAAAAGTCTCCTATATTACATGTGGTCACACTTTTTCAGTTGCGTTTCCGGGAAAAAAAGAAATTTGATTAAAAGAGCTAGAAAGTGCTGAAGGTGTCACCTGTGGACAACACCTTCAAATTGACTTTAAGCGTGGTTTGGCGTATAATTTAATTTGGTATGATTGTACAATTTTTGGCGCATATAAAGGAAAAAATTATGGAATACTTATCACTTAGACAAACAGCAGAAAAATGGGGACTTTCCATTAGGAGAGTACAAACATTGTGTAGTACGGACAGAATACCTGGTGCTACAAAGATTGGTTCATATTGGGCGATTCCGGTTGATGCGGAAAAACCAAAGGATGAAAGGATAAAGAGTGGCAAATACGTAAAAAGAGTATAACAGTATTACATATAGTATCTACTGTTTTGATAAAGGAGAGAGTCCATGGCAGTTGTAGTAGATGTAAAGTCTTCTTATAAAGGAGAACAAAAAGTAAGGAATGCTATAGAAGAATTTTTTACTGATGATGCAGTTGTATATAACAATCGAGAGGTGAATGGAAGAGAATATGACATATGTCTATTAGTTAAGGATGTATGTGTATTTATTGTTGAAGTTAAAGGTTGGCTTGCAAATAAAATCAAAGTTCACGGAGTAGATGAGATAGAAGTAGAAGGATATGAAGAGTGGCAAACCTCTCCTAAAAAACAAGCAAAATCGTATTGTATTCAGTATTTTTCAAAAATAAAAAAACAATTTGGATCAAGTCCATTAGTTATAGATTTAGTTGCATATCCTTTTATAACTAAAGAAGAGTATTACAGCAGTAGATTGGATATTATATCAGAAGAACAATTTACAATTTTTGAGGATGACTTGCAGGATCAGAATTCTCTGAAGAGAAAATTCCAAGCAGCTTTTGACGCAAAAAAGGGTATACCACATGCAGAGTTGGATACAGAGTTTTTAAGTCGAATTAGAAGGTTTGAAGAACCTTCTTTTGATGATTCGAGCGCGGAAGAGTTCAATCAGGTATATTCTGAGTTGTCAATTTTTCCAAATATTGTCGATGAGGAACGCATAAAGAAAATTATTACAGCTTATTTCAAAGGGATAAAGCAAATACTATTTGTATCTCAGAAATCTACATTTGATGCATTCTTGCGAGAATTAGATTCAGCATATAAAAAAGAAAACATTGAGCCAGGAGACAAGATAAAAGTTGGATATAAGAAAGGTGTAGATTTTAAAAGAGTAAATGATTTGTATAGAACGTTTAATTTTGAAATTTATCTGATTGAGGGATTAGGCGCGCAATGTGGAGAAAACATCACTATTGAAGAGGGAAAAGTATCGGATAATACGGGCTTGTTGTCTTGGATTGCAAATCACTCGAATTTTAATTTTCAACAGTATTGTGTAGAACATGCATCACCGGAGAAAAATACTCTGGTAGAAGCAGGAGCAGGAACTGGAAAAACACATTCTATGGTTTCTAGAGTCGCGTATTTATGTAATAAAAGAAGAAATAATATTTCATGTATTGAAGATGAACTCGCCATGGTTACTTTTACAAATGATGCTGCAATCAACATGAAAAAACGATTAAAGCAAATGTTTGTAAATTATTATATTTTAACCGGAAAAGAGTGTTATCTGCAGTATGTTGAGGGAGTTGATCGAGCAAACATTTCTACAATACATAAATTTTCTTTGGAACTTTTGAGAAGTGCGTCTTTCTATACAGGATTAGGTACTACTTTCAGAATTTCATCTGACGAATATGGACGAGCAAAAATATATGATTTATATCTTAGCAAGTTTTTAGAAGAAAAAGAGGAAGAAAATTCCAATTTTATTAGTGAGATTCCGGTTCCGATTTATGATTTGAAGAAAAAAATAATTGGAATAGCAGATCGTTTACTTCAGAAAAGTGTAAATTTAGCAGATATTAAAGCGGAAGAAATGGGAACGACTATAGATAACACATTACCGTATTTCAATGAAATACTTCAGAATGTGGTTTTCCCTGCAGAAATAGAATATCTTTCAGCTATAAATGAGAAGAATGCAATGGATTTGAAAGAATGTATTATTCTTCTAAATCAGGTGCTGGCTTATGGTGCTGATAACATTGTCAATTTGAAGCTGAGATATCTATTCATTGATGAATTCCAAGATACAGATGATGTACAGATTGAAACATTTCAGAAACTTCAGAAGTATATTATTTCAGATTGTAGGCTGTTTGTAGTTGGCGATTTGAAGCAGAGTATTTACCGCTTCAGAGGTGCTAGACTGAGTGCGTTTGATCAATTGAAAGAATACAAAAAATATGAGTGGGAGATATTCCATTTAAATATTAACTATCGTACAGATGCAAGGTTACTGGATTTGTATGATTCGATTTTTCAAAAAATGGGGGAGGATGGGTATCTACCTTATAACAAAGATAATGATCGTCTTTCAAGTGAAAAAATATTTGAGAGTGATGATAATGAGCTTTTACAGTGTGTTCCATGTCATGGAAAAGATCAGGATGTATTTTTTGATTGCTTGTTTGACATCTTAGATATCCAAACCCGAGAACTAAGTGAAATCATAAAAAGAGAAAAAGATAAGGGAAATAATCTAAGCATAGAAGAACGTACTATTGCAATCTTAGTGCGTAGTAATTGGCAAACAGATAATATTTTAAAAGAGGCGAAGAAGAGGTCAGTAAACATTGAAATTAAATCTGGTGGAGATTTGTTTCAATTGGAGTCAACACAGGACTTGTTTAAGTTGATTCTAGCAATAGAAAATGCGCAAAATCCTGTTTACCTTGTGAATTTTATAGAATCTAATTATACGGATTTAATTTTGGATTATCAAAAATTTCATGGGCTGTCAGAAAACGAAAAACTTTTTAAATTGAATAGCATTCTTGATGAATTTTTTATACTTAGGATGAAAAAAAGCTGGCAAGAAGTGTTAAATGAAGTGTATGCAAAACCAGTATTATTTGCACTGAAACATATTTATGACGCGCTAGAGCCATGGAAGATTTATAGTAAGAATTCGATAGAACAGTCCTTCTATATGGAGAACTATGAGTATCTGTTGGAAAAGATAATAAAGTTTGCGAAAATTGATTCTTTAACTATCAATCAAATATCAAAATACTTGGAGATTAACATTTTGAGTAGACAGCAGGAGCTCTCTCGGACGCCAGAAGCTGATGAAGATGGAATCCATATTATGTGTACAACAGTACATAAATCAAAAGGTCTTGAGTATGGAACTATTGTGCTACCATATACATCGGAAGATATAGGGGATATTCGAAAAGTAAAATTGGACGCAAATTATTCCAAATCAAAGTTGGCATATACGGTTCAGTTTGAAAACAAAGTTAGAGAACGTAATTCAAATTATGATGAAATAATTGAAAAGGATGAGCAAATTGCCGAGGAGACTAGAATTCTATATGTTGCTCTGACGAGAGCAATTAGAAATTGTATTTGGATTATGAACTTAGATAGAAGCGTTCCTATTAGTTGGGGAACATTAATGGAGGAGTAAGATGTCAATTGTAATCTATACATACCACGATCCATATAAAATAGATCAAGAACCATATTGGGATGAGATTAAAAATTGTCCTTACTTTTGTTCGGCACAGACATTAGTCAATGGTTTGCGAAGCCACTATAAGGAAAAATTTGATGGTGGACGTGTTTCAACTGTAAAAATTCTTACAGACTCTCTTTATGTTGATTGGGCAAGTCCTGCGTGGATTGTAAAGCAACATACTGATATTGACAATATAATTAATTCCGGTTTTTCAACGGATCTTTCAGAGTCAGAGCGAATCAATATCGGCAGAGCTTTTCTGTTTAACAGAGATGATGTGTTTGCAAGCATTAGAACAATGTTTGAATTAAATGTGGATCCAAGCGCAATATTAAAAAATAAACTTACAAAAGAGCAGAGATTCATTTTGGGTATATATCAAAAAATACTTGCTTCCGAAATGAAAAAAGATTTCTATCTTGCTCGAAGTTTAGCAGAAGAAGAAATTGATGAAGGATTGCGTAGGGCCATGACTGCAATACAAGAGGATTATAATTTTTCGGATGTCAATCTGGATACGATTGTTATTCATGGAGTACATCAGTTTAATCCAATTATGCTTCGGGCCATTGATGAATTACAGAAATATAAAAATGTTATTCTGCTATTTAATTATCAAAAACAGTATAAAAACGTATATCAAACATGGTTTGATATATATTCCGCATTTGACTGCAAAATAATTGATTGTGATCGAAATGAATTCTTAGCAACAGATTCGTCAACGGTAAGCTATAAAGGAAATGTTTTGGCTGATCAGCTTGGAAAGCTTGTTAATGGACAAAGGAGAGCAATCACTGTAGGCGATCCGTATGAAATAATCGAGTTTGATAACATGACAGAGTTTGCCGGCTATGTTGCAGACATTTTTGAGGAAGCAGAACGAAAGGATCCTCAAAAACCTATGCATCATATGAGAGAGCAGATTTATGCGGCAAATAGTTCTGCGAATGATATATTGAAAATTTATTTTCCGGAACAATTTGGGGAACGTCAGTTTTTGAATTATCCAATAGGGCATTTTTTCCTTGCAATTGCAAATATGTGGGATCCGGAAAAAAATGAAATTTTGATATCAGATATAAATGATGTCAGAGAATGTCTTGGAGCAAATATTCTTTCAGAAGATGTACCGGGACAATTGGTATCAATTTTTGGAAAAATCCAGGCTTTGTTTGATGGGTGTGTGTCAATCAAACAAATGAGAAAAAGATTGAAATCGCTGAAAAAGAATATGAAATACATTACAGATTCATTAGAACAAGAATATGTGAGTCATATATCTTATTACGCTGTTACAAGGAATGAAATAGAGAAACTTAGTAGTGCATTGGAAGAATTGGAAGATATAGCATCTCATTTTTATGAAGATTTTGAGAATACTACACACAATTTTCGAGAGTTTTACAGAAAATTGAAAAATTATTTGCAAAGCAATATTTTAGGAGATCATGAGCTTTCAGAAGAGTTCGCAGATATTTTGAGAAGAGTTTTGTCAAGGTTAGAAGAAGTAGAGAGTATTGATGCATCGGCTTCCTTTGAATGCTTAAAATCTACAATGTCCATTTATTTACTTCAAGAATCAAAACCAGGGAGAAGAGCTAACTGGATTGTGCGTAATTTCGAACAGATTGACGGTGATATTCTGCGAAGCGGCCATGAAGATCCGAATATTATCTATCACTTTGCTTGTCTTGAAGATGAGGATGTGGGCGCTGTAAAAAAAGCGGAATTTCCATGGCCGCTAAATGATGAATTTTTTGAAGTGGCTCAGAACCCGGTTGATTGGAAATATCAAGTTTATGTTAAGTGCTGTAATGAATACAAAAATTTTAAAAGGTATGCACTGATTTATGGATTGGAATTTAATCGTGCCAAGTTCAAATTATCTTATGTGAAAAGAGACGGTGATAGAGAAAGAGAACCTTATTATCTTCTTAACATATTGGGAATCAAAAAGAAAAAGTATTCAAGCGATAAGGTATCAAAAAGACTTGAAAACACTTCGCATATTGAAATAGAAAATGGAGCAACTGGTTCATTTGATACATATGACTATTATCGTTATCGCATATGTAAATATAGATTTTTGATGGAGTCATTAGTTGAGAGTAATACAGTATATAAAGACAATTTTCTTCTGCTAAAATATCTTGAGGTGATGCTCGAAAATGCAATCAAGGAGGATATGCAAGGAAAGCCAATTAGTGAAGCAATCCTAATTGATAAGTTGGATGAAAAATATGAAGAGCTAAAGAGATTTTTCCCATTTGCTCAAAGTGTAAATCGAATGGATGTTATTAACAATATTCGAAATAGATTGGTGAATGGGAAGGCAAAGAAGTTTTCTGTGTTATCTTCAGAAGAGCGTCGTTACATGATGATTCGAGAGTTATTTATTCATAAAAAACTAGAGAATTCGAAAAATGTTGGCGTGGATATAATGCAAGATAAGTTTCCGAATGTTAGCGCGGAACAGATAGCCGAGAAACTGAATCAGGAGTCGCTTAAGGGAGTAGACTACATGGTTAATGTCGATGCATGGTGTCAATTCTGTGCAAATCGAGAATTGTGTACTGCTTACTATAGCAAATCAAGAGATTGATTGGAGAGATGTTATGTTGGTAGAAAAAATGTATGTAAGATGTCCTGCCGACAAAGAGAGTATGACAGACCCTCGTGTATTTGTGTGTGGACAGATTACAAAAGTGGACCAATTTAAGAAAACAGTTAAGGTGAGAATATATGATCCATTAAGTTATTTGATGTTTTTTGAAAATCTTCCAAAGGGAGAAATAGAAATTCCAAAAAGCATGGCCCAGCGTTGCACATTCTTCCTGGGATCCAGTGTATTTGCCAAGAATCGTCGATGTAAAGTTTTATCCTGTGTACGAGCAAAAGATCAGTTTTACTACTATTATTTGCAGGATGAAGAGAGTAAGGAGATATTCCGCCAATGTGAGAAAAATATAGTTGCAGCATTTAACAACGGGAGAGTGGATCCTACAGAGCAATTAAAACGGTATGAATTTCAAAATCCATGTTGGTATTTAGGGCATTCAATTGTATCCAAGAGCATGAATGTCTTAGATAATTCTATTTATGGTTTTAAAGAATTGGCGGGTTCTAAAATATACTTATTACCTCATCAGGTGAATTCTATTATGAGATGTTTGCAGGAAGAACCTTGCCGCTATATGCTTGCCGATGAAGTTGGAATGGGAAAAACAATAGAAGCTATTTCTGTTTTTAAAATATATATGAAAGACAGAAGTGATAAAAAAGCATTGATCATTGTTCCAGAGACTTTAAAGGAACAGTGGATAACAGAACTGTTTTTGAAATTTAATATTGAGCAAGGTGAGGATAGTAATCACAATTGTGTGGTTGTGAAAACCATAAGTGAAATTAGTCTGCTTGATCAAAACACTAGTTGGGATTTTGTAATTATAGATGAGGTACATAGATATCTTTCGGATTCCGGACAATATGAGTCTATTCATAATATTAGTAGACGAACAAGAAACATTTTGTTACTGAGTGCAACACCAGTTCAACAAAGAAGAGCTGAATATTTGGATTTGCTCAGATTGCTTTTGCCAAGCAAATATGATTCGTTTACGGAGGAAAAGTTTGGTGAATTAATAGACAAACAGAGCCATATTATACAGAAAACAGCACTTATCCTCGATGATTTAAGTGATTTTGAGGAGACAATAGACGATGCAATTGATGAGGAAGAAGACCCTCATGAATCTGAAGATTGTCAGGATTTGTTCGAAGAGATTCAAGAGGGGTTAGAAGAAATCTGTGATGATTTAGATGATAGCAGATTGAATGAGTTGTTTGAGGCGATTTCATTTGCAGAAAATGATCTGGGTGTATATGCGATTAAAGTTATGATTTCGTATATATGCAGTAATTATCAGATTGAAAGTAATATTATCAGAAATAGAAGAAAGTTATTAGAAGTAACTGAAGATGATGAAAGATTACTGCCAATTCGAGAATTAGAAACACAGACATATGAGTTAGATAGTGATAAAAATGCATACGAGGCATTGACATATGAATTATTAAGTAATTGGATTTTAGAGATTACTAAAGAAAATAGTCAATGTGTTGAGTCGATTATTAGGCCGTTATTAAGTGCATTTTTTAGTTCTCCATGGGCTTTTGAAGATGCTATCAAGGAAGTGGAGCAAAAAGGCGTTCATGTAAGTGAAGAGATTAAAATCAATGCCGAAAGATGGAAAAGCTTTGAGCAAAATATAATAAATGAAATCTCTAAAGTGATTGATGATCCTGATTACTATTCGGACTTTTATTCAACCAGATTACTTACGGTTATTAATACAATTTATGAAGAACTGTTCGATCAAAAAATTGTATTGTTTACTAACTACAAAGGAACATTTGATGCTTATCGAAAGATATTAGAAGGCATTTTTTCGAAGGAAGAGGTTAGTTTCTTTGGAGCTGGTATGTCAAAGGACGAGATCGAACTAAATGCTTATAGATTTCAAAATGATAGAAGTTGCAGGATAATGCTTTGTGATTACACTGGTGGAGAAGGAAGAAATTTTCAGTGTGCGGATTATATCGTCCACATCGATCTTCCTTGGGACGCCAACATGATTGAGCAGCGAATTGGTCGATTGGATCGATTAGAACGAGATCCTTCGAGACCAATAGTTCATTCTGTTGTGATTTATACATTGGAAACATTTGAAGAAGCATTGTTTAATTTCTGGAACGAAGGACTAAAGATATTTACTCAATCTTTAAGCGGAATGGAAATCATCATGAAGGAAATCAATAGTGAAATAATTTCTGCAATTCAGAATGATTTTAAACATGGCCTTTTTGAAAAAATTCCTGGAATTATAGAGTCGGCTGATGAAATGCGTGCAACTGTTAGAAAAGAGCAAAATTTTGATGCGGCAGGATTTATTTATCGACCAATGTACAATGAATTGAAACGCTTGATAGATTACTACTCTCAAAACGAAAATGAGCTGTTTGCAAATACAATGACAAATTGGGCAAGTTTAGCAGGATTTCATGGTACAACAAGTAAGCTAGGAATAATTACGTATTCCGCAAATTCGTTTGTTCCTAAATCAGCGATAAATGCTTTACTTATTCCACCTAGATGGAATGAATATTTGAATTCAGCACAGAACGCTTTTGCTAATCGTGTTCAAGGAGCATATGATCGTTCGAAAGCAATCAAAAATGTTGCTGGTTCAATAAGAGGTACATTTATTAGAAAAAAAGCTATTGAAAATGATTACCTTCATTTCTTTGCACCAGGGGATGCCGTTTTTGATTGTATTGTTGATAACGCGATTCATTCTTGCAAAGGGCAAGCAAGTGCTTTCGCGTTTCAGGCCAATCTAGATTGGACAGGATTAGTGTTTACGTGGTCACTGGCACCAAACATTGATTATCTTATGGATAATGGTGTTTCTGTCTATGCGTTAAGCCCGTATAGAAATTACTTGATGTCTGAGCAAGTTGTTTCTGCTGTTTCGATAAAGAACGATGATGAAATCGATGACAATCAAGTTGTTCGAGAGTATATGCGCCTTGTAGAGTCTGGATTCAAGCCCCAAAATGTTGTACATCTTGGGAAACGTGGAGGTGGACATGGATTCTTAAAAGATGAAATAGATGGAATGAGCAATATTGATTGGTTTAAGCAAGAGTATTCCGAAGAAAATTGGATTGATTTAGTAGACAACGCAAAAAAAGAAGCTTCAGAGAAGGCAATGGATGTTTTTGTACGAAGATCCAATATACGTGGAGCTAGAGAAGAAATGGAAAGGACACTTTCAGCAAGAGCTGCGAATGCGGATTATTTTGGTATCTCGCAAGAAGGGCTTGAAGAATTAAAAGAGACTCAGGCTGTTATTCTAAATGCAATAAAGAGACCAAGATTAGTTTTAGAATCAGCCGCGTTTGTATGGATGGTAAAAACTGAGAATGAATAAAGAAACAATTATTGATCGAATGCAATCATATTTTTCTGGAGAGAATCAGAATCCTGAGTTTGATACCAGTATAGAAATGGATGCGTTGCAATTATTTTATGTTAGAACTGCAAAACGACTCGTGATAGCGAATGAATTGCAAAAGAAAGATACAATCTATAGGGATGATTTTTTTATTGCACTTCGAGACTATTTGTTAGTGTTTGAAACATCACTTTCTCTTAGTAATGTTATTATTCCTGACGATAATCCGTATGCAATAAAAAAGGATGTGCCTAATGGAAAATACTACGCTACGTTTCAATTTCCAGAGGGAGTTTCTTCAGAATTGGCAGAATCTGCGTTTATGAGGAATTATTCTTCAGAAGACGTGAAAAAGGATTGTAATTTGACTACAGATTCATTGATATATTCGCTTACCGGATTTTCTGCTTTTAAATCTATGTCTCAAAAACTAGCAGTTTACGGAGCGTTGAGAACACCTGATGGTTATACGACATTGGTATCGTTACCGACTGGTGGTGGAAAAAGTCTTATTACACAGATGTTGGGATATCAGACAGAAGGATTAACAATTGTAGTTGTTCCAACTGTTTCTTTGGCAGATGATCAGATTCTTGCCGCGAAACAGATTATTAAAAGCAAAACTGTGGATCAAGAGGTGTTCTCTTATAAAAGCGGTGTACAAGTTCCCCCAATTATAAATGCTATTCAAAATAGAACTGCACGACTACTATTCATTTCACCAGAAGCGTTGATGAATAATCAAGCTTTTGAAAGTGTTTTAAAGGTAGCAAATAAGCAGCATTACATAAAAAATATTGTAATTGATGAAGCTCATATTGTAGTTGATTGGGGAGCATCATTCAGAGTTGATTATCAATGCTTAGAGGCGTGGCGAAAAAAATTATTGCTAAATAATCCAGGTATTAGAACGATTTTATTATCTGCTACATTTGAAAGTAAAAGCATTGAAGTACTGAAAAAGTTATTTTCTGATGGAAATAAATGGATTGAAGTACGATGCGATGAATTGCGGCATGAGCCAAGATATATCATATTGAAGGAAAAGGGATATAAAAATAAAGATAAAAAGACTATAGAATTAGTCAGAAAATTACCGCATCCAATGATCATTTATGTTGCTCGGCCTGATGATGCAGAAAGAGTGAAAAAACTGTTATGTGACAATGGAATTAGAAATACTCGAACATATACAGGTTTAACAAACAATGATATTAGAGAGCAATTGCTAAAAGACTGGAAAGCGAATAAGTTTGAAATAATGATAGCAACTTCTGCTTTTGGGGTTGGTGTAGATAAGCCAGATGTTAGAACAGTATTACATCTTTATATTCCACAAAATCCTAATGCGTATTACCAGGAGCTCGGGCGTGGTGGACGAGATCAATTACCATGCTTAAGTGTAATGTGTACATATGCAGACGATCTTAAGTTTGCATTTCAGAGAATTAGTAAACGTGTTATGACTACAGAGAAAATAATTGGACGATGGGATAGCATGTTTAATAATAAGTTGTCAATTAGAGATGGTGCTATTATTCATATAAATACTGCTATAAAACCTAATTATCATACGAAAGATGAATGGGATGATAGACCGGTATCGGATGCTGATATGAATTGGAACATTTATGTGTTACTTCTTTTAAGGCGTTATGGTTTGATTGAAATCATTGATATTACTAATGACAATGGTATTTATATTTTTTCAATTAGCATCGAAAATGTTCTTTTGTTAAATAAAGGTGATGAACAAACACTCTTGATTGAAGAAATACGTTCGCTGGAATGGGCATACTATAATAACGCATATCTGACGATGGAAAGAGCAATAACTAGAAGTGAGAGGGAATGTTGGTCTGAAATGTTTTTTGATACTTATGACAAAGTGTATGAGTATTGTGCAGGCTGTAATGCACATTTAAGAAAAAACAGTGGAGACACTTTTGCATTTCCACTAAAAAAGAGCATAAAGGCCCCTATTTCTGTGGTTGAAATGGATCAGAAAAAGATATTTGAATCACAGGATGAGTTGATTGTTCTTGCAGGTTCAGAGGAAAAGAAGAAGGTAATTAAATTTTTAGAAAGTCAAAGATTATCTACACTTGTTGCATCTAACAGTCAGCTTCAAGAGATAGACTTTTATGGAAGTATTTCTGATGGAAAAATGTTATTTGTTGTAAATGCAGGTGACTTAAAAGAGTTGTTAAAAAAAGGCAACTATTACTTTGTATCTGGAATGGTTGCTATTCTTTATCCAGATGATGAAAATGAGGTTTTTGAGATATATAAATTAGTCACAAAATATTTGCAACACAAATTGGGAATACATATTGTACATATTCTTTCTGAAAACTTTTTCCTGCCAGTGATTGGGAAAAGTATTGCAGATGTAATTGAGGGAAGAGTTGTGTTGGCAAATGATATATGTGCTGAGATGAGGTGAAAAAATGTTTCAAAATAAGATGGTGACACCAGCTATTCCGGAGCGTGTATACATACTGAGTAAAATAGTGGAGAAGAAGGCAATGTCTACCTCAGAAGTTAAAGAGAAGATGGAGCCGTCTTACTTGAACCAAAAATCAAGTTACTATAATGATTATAGAAATGCTGCGGAAGAATTACAATTAATTACCGTTACAGACAACGTTTTATCTGTAGCGGTTGATGCGTCTGTATTGAAAAACATGGATACTATGCGTTCCTATATCAATGGACAGCTAAATCAGTTTCGTGAAGGGCAGTTTTACAAAGTGACGAAGGCATATTTTGATATGGGAGAAGAAATATTGCATGGTGAACAGAATGTGGCAAATATGGCTTCGCTTATGACGCTAAAAACTGGTATTTCGGTAGACAGTATGGCAATGCGTGCGTGGAGATTTTGGGCATCATATCTTGGTTTCGGATATCTTCAAGATATGTTTGTTATTCCTAATGCGGACACATTTTTACAGGATATTATTTCTAAAGCTGAATTTGAAAAGAATAAGAGATATTCTATCGCGGGATTTTTAGAGAAACTTCGTCCGCATTCCGATATTATTATTGATTCTTCAAATGGTACTAAAAAGTTTAGCTTTGGAGTATCTAATGGGCTAAGAACACTGCAGGATGCAGGTGTTATTCGAATGGAATACATTTTAGACCAGGAAGATACATGGAATTTGTATCACGTAGATGCACTTAGTGCAAATGAAACAGTTACAAATATTACAGTGTTGAAGTAGGGGGAAAATATGGATATAGCAGTAGCAAAAGATAGGTTGGCATCAGTTGTCAAACCAGATTCCATTACAGCTTCTCAAGGCGACTTTTTAGCAACACATGTTGCAATGAAGAAATTGGTGATGCTCAATAAATTTGAATTTGTTCCCACTTCTGAAAAGTATACATCGGAAGAAGATATTTACAAAAAATTCATTGTAAACCCTTCCAATAAACATCAGTTTATTGTTGTTTATGGACAGAGCGGAACGGGAAAGTCCCACTTGATTCGATGGTTTGAGGCACGTTATAAAGCGGATTGTCCAGATGATGAAGTGGTTTTATTTATTCGACGAAGCGATAATACGTTAAAGGGAACGATTCGTCAACTGTTGGACAAACCAGAGGTTCAGGATATCGGAAATAAAGAGATTATTAAGCGTCTAGCAAATGCTTCTGCGGCTGTTCCGGAAGATAAACTGAAAGATATGATTTATCATAATTTCATTATTGAGATTAATAATGATGATGACGAATATGAGATTCAGCTGAATAATATAAAGCGAAAAAGATTGGTTGCATTTTTTAATAATGAGACGATTCATGATTACATGATGAGATCAGGAGGTCCGATTGAAAGGATTTATTCTAAGGTTGCAGAAAATTCGTTTGTGGATTTGGATACTATTGCTCAGTTTAAGCCAGAGGACTTTATAGTGTCTGTGGATTTGTATGATGATATGCAACAAGCTGGAGCTGATCCGAAAGCGGATAAAATGGCCAGAGCTCTTATGGCGAATGGTGCAATGGATGATGCTAAAAAATTTAGTGATTACCTTAATCAATTTGTCGAGATTGTTATTCAACGATGTGCTGGTATTGAGCCAGGAGACTTTGAACAAGTATTCATGGATATTCGAAAAGAACTCTACCGTATTGGGAAAAATTTAACTCTTTTTATTGAAGATGTTACTTCTTTTACTGGGGTAGATAATGCGCTTTTGAATGCATTGATGGAGGAACATAATGACCGTGATATTTGTCGAATTTCATCTGTAGTAGGAGGAACAAATGCGTATATTAACGATTGTTTTCGACAGAATCATCGCGATCGTGTAACGCAATATGTATATATTCCAGATGATGTTTTTGATGAAAGTGGATTGTATGAGTTCGTAGGTAGATACATAAATGCAATGTCATTACCTGTTGATAGAATATCAGAGTGGGTAAACAACAAGGCTCTTCCGGGCGAATATCCAGTTCATGAGGTAGCTCAAGGCAATGATTGGGAATATATCGATATTCCATATGGAAAAAAATTGTGTTTATATCCGTTTACTAAAAACAGTATTAAATACTTGTATAGAAATGAATTAACAAAAGGACATCAAACACCAAGATATATTATCAGAGATATCATTGAGCCGGTTGTAAGTGACTTGCTTTATAATGAGACGAATTTCCCTAGTAAAAAATATGCTTTAGTGAATATTAATACAACGCTTAATTTTACGGTACATAATCAGATTCAGGATGAGAAACTTGCGGATCGTGTGTTCTGTTTTATGAGTATTTGGGGAAATAATGAAGCAAAAGAATTCACTTATGATTCGATAACATATATAGCGGGATTACCTACATATGCATATGAAGAATTTGGAATGCCAATAGTTAATTTACAGAAGGTGGATTCTGGTAGTGGCATTAAACCAATGTCAAATATAGAGCCGGAAACTCCTCCGCAAGATGCTGGTCCTTCAGGTGAGTCGAGTAATATACCTGCTATACCATCAGAAAAACAGAAAAAGCTTGATGATGCTAACGTTAAGTTAACTCAGTGGGCTAATGGTATGCCTATTAATCTATCTACTACAGGTGGCGCAGAAGGTACAATTCGTACTGCCCGAGAAGATATGGGAGATTTTCTTATATCAGCAATCAATTGGCAAGCCGAAGGCGTATCTATGGATAATGTTGCAAAAGTAAAAGCATCAATAAGTGGAAAGGCCTCTAAATATAAGCTGGTTGCTTTGGAAAATCAAACAAAGGGAAATGGATATTATGTATTACCTGCAAATTGGGATTCATTAAATGTTATTAATGCATTTATTAGACGGAGAGAATTTGGTAGTCAAAGTTGGGAATATGTAGGATCTGATTTTGATGCTTATGTAATTACTTCTTGGACTGCAAGAATTAAGAAACAGATTGTGAAGGCAGTAACTCAGTATGATGATAAAAATGATACAAAGTATATTGAGGCTGCAGTGACCGCAGAAATGTATCGATTAATCTTGAATGGAGAGTATCGAGAAAAATCACTTAGAAATTTAACTGCTAATTATATTTTTTGTAATCATCCGGCAAAGAATAAGAATACATGGCATTCAAATGAGTGGAACGCATTGTTAGCTGTTATGCACCAAGGAGATGCAGATATAATCAATAGAGAAACTGTGCGTCAGTATTTTAATCTATTGCAAGGAAGTGCAGCTGGTAATGTTGTAGTATTAGATGCAATTAACCTTTCAAAAATAATAAGGAAAGCTAAGACTAATAAATTGCAGATCCCAGAAGAGGATTTCCAGCTAGATGATAAAGTAAAATTACGAAAAGACACATATGCATTTCTAAATGACATTGTCAGTAGAATAGAAAATGTAGTAAATGCTGAAATTGACATTGCGAAGAAGGAAATTCAAATAGTGTATGATTGTTTCGATGATGATGAAGTAGAAGAAGAGGATATCGATGCATTATTGACAAAAGTAAATCAGTTCTATAAAGAAATAGATGAAACACAAATTAATATTAAAGCGGTTGCTGTGGATGGAGAAAAAAAAGCCATTAAACAAATTGCAAAGGCAATTGGAGACATCACTAAAGTGCTGGACGAGGATGATCCGCTCACAATTCTCATGGCATTTTCAGGGGATCCAGTAGGGGTTATTCAACCGCTGATAGAATTGATTAAGCAAGTGGAAAAAGATATTTCAGAAGCAAACAAACAAATTAGTAGCAGAAAGAGCTTGCTGGGCAATAGTGAGACTGATGAAGAGAGCGGAACTCACTATAAAACTGAATTATCAGTAATTGCAAGTGATATGGATATGATAGGAGTGTTACGGTGATGGCAATGATGATAGGGATTCTGGACAAAAGTATAAAGGATATGAAGAATCTGCGTCAGCGTGAAGAAAGAAGAGATAATAAAGCCGCTCAGGAAGCATTAGATCAACGATTTAGTGTACTGACTAGTCAAATTCATTCATTAATGTTGGCACTGCAGTATACAAAGGAAAAAATGCAGTTTCAATTAAATGGTCAGATTCTCATAGAATTAGAAAGTCTGTTGCAAGAGAGTAAAGGCATTGTTAAATCTGGTTTTGCTGAAAAGGATCCTATTGCACAGGTAGAAAATGCTCATAAAACTGTACAGCAGAACATCAAGAAAGATTGGGCAAAGTATTATTCATCTATGACCAATTCAACCAAAAGTACGTTGCAGGTTATCTCAGGGATTGATACGGAAAAAGTGGCTAAATGTCTAGATGGGATTGCCAAGGGAGCATCTTGGACAACCAACATTGGGGATTTTAAAGTAATGAATCAGAGCCTTGCAGAAGCAAAAGATTTGATTGATGGATTAGGATTAGATCAACAAATAATTGCCTTCTTGCTGAAGATGAAAAATGGAAAAGCAACCGTTATGGATTTAGATGAAAATGTATTGCGATGGTTAAGGGATGAATCATTGGATAGACGAGTAAAACTTTCTTTTGTTGGAGGAAGTAGAAGGGGTTAGTTTTGCAGGCTTTTTTAGTAAAAAAGAAGCATAAGATTGACTATTAACAATAATAAAGTTATACTTAAGTAGCTACTTAAGTATAACTTTATTTGGTTTACGGAGATAAAAATGGATTATGTATATAAGTTCCCTGTTGTTAGAGGGATTCAAGCAAAAAGAGAATATTTTATTGCAATGGTTCCTTTGAAAATGTTAGCACGTCTATTTACGATTGATGACGAGTATGTTCTTCCGGAATATAGAGCACAAAGGAAGCTGAATGAAGCTAGGATACCGGTAATAAGCAAATATATATTGGACAACAGAGATTCTTATGTGTTCTCTGCGTTAGCGGCATCGATCGATGGGGACTTTTGCTTTAAAGCAGATAATTCTAATCAAGATGTAGGTACTTTGGAAGTGTCAATGGATGCAAAATTTTTAATTAACGATGGTCAGCATAGAAAGTCTTCAATCTTAGAGGCAATGAGAGAAGATCCTTCATTAGGAGATGAGACCATATCAATTGTTTTTTTTGCAGACAAAGGGTTGGCACGTAGTCAACAGATTTTTACAGATTTAAATAAAAATGCTGTAAAAACATCTAATTCTATTTCGGAATTGTATGATTCGCGTGACGAAATGGCTGTGATTACAAGAAATATAATATGGAAAATAGAATTTTTAAATACTTATACTGATAAAGAAAGAGATATCTTAGGCAAGTTTTCTTCGAAATTATTTACTTTAAATACTTTTTATTCTGCAAACAAGATTGTTGTAGGTGGGAAAATAGAGGATAAAACTGAGGATTTTCTCACAACATACTGGGAAATGGTTGTTGCTAATATGCTTCCTTGGCAGGAGTTATCGAACAAAGAAATTACTAAGGTGGATTTAAGAGAACAGTACATTGCAACACAAAATATAGTGATTCAAGCACTGGGAAGATTGGGAAATTATTTCTATTCTAATCCAGACTTGGATATGCAGAAATATCTAGAAATATTGAAAGAGATTAATTGGAATCGTAGTGCAAGTATATGGCATCTAAGAGCTATTAGTGAGAACGGAAGAATAATTACAAATAAAAGAGCAGCACTATTAATTTCAAATGTAATAAAAAAAGTGATGAAACTACCACTGTCTAAAGAAGAACAAATGGCTGAAGAAAAGTTGAAAAAAATAGTAGGCTAATCAACAGGAGTGAAAAATGGCAATCAGTAAAAAAATAATAAATGGATTAATCAAAACTATTCAAAATCTGTATTTATCAGATGATATACCGTGGATGATTGGATATTCGGGAGGAAAAGATAGCACGGCAGCACTACAGCTTGTTTGGATTGCTATAGAAGGCTTACCTGAAAGACAACGAGTTAAACCTATCCACATTATGAATACAGATACACTTGTAGAGTCACCGGTCGTATCAAAATGGGTTGAAAGATCGTTAGACTCAATGAGAAAAGCTGCAAAAGAAAAGAAGTTACCGTTCGTTCCTGAAAAACTAATTCCAGAATACAATAATACATTTTGGGTAAATCTGATTGGAAGAGGATATCCATTTCCAAGAATGAAATATAGATGGTGTACAGATAGATTAAAAATCCAGCCAGTTAATAATTTTATAAAAAATAAGATTGCAGAGCATGGGGAAGTCATTCTTGTTTTAGGAACAAGAAAAGCTGAAAGTTCGAGAAGAAATCAGACAATGACAAATTTGGAAAAGAAAAGAGTAAGAGAGTTACTCAGTCCAAATCCTACACTGGCAAATGAACTCGTATTTTCTCCATTAGAAGCATGGACCGATGACGACGTATGGGCATTTTTAATGCAATATAAAAATCCATGGGGATATTCGAATATGGAACTTTTAACAATGTATAAGGGTGCCACAGCCGATAATGAATGTCCGATTATGGTGGACAAGGATTTGCCTTCTTGTGGAAAAAGTCGTTTTGGATGTTGGGTTTGCACCATGGTAGAAAAAGACAAATCGATGGAAGCTATGATTGCAAATGACGATGAGAAAGAGTGGATGACACAGCTTCTTGAATTTCGAAATGAGTTTGGCAATGAAGAAGGCGATAGAGAACGAAGAAGTTTTAGGCGTATGCATGGAAATCTACAAGGTAACTATAGAAAGTTATTTCATGGGCCTTATAAAAAAGAAGTACGAGAACAATGGCTAAGAAGACTTCTAGAGATTCAAAAGAATATTAACGAAACAGGTCCTGAAGAGTTTCAAAATCTTGAATTGATAAGAATTCAAGAATTGAGACAGATAAGAAAAATCTGGGTTTTAGAAAAGCACGAATTTGATGATGCTGTTCCAAGAATTTATTTTGAGGTAACGGGTAAAGAATTTGAAGATCCAGATTGGATTTGTGCTGAAGGTTTCGCTAAAGAAGAGTGGGATATTCTGAAGAAAGTCTGCTCAGACTTATACGGAGATGAGGAACTTGCTTTTGAAATGATGTATAGCCTTATTGATATAGAAAGTAATGCTGCTGGTATGAACCAGCGAAAAGGCATAATAGAGGAACTGGAAAAAGTTATTGCTAAGACATTTTATAAAAATGAAGATGATGCTACACAGTATTATATGGAAAAGGTTTGTCGTAAAAAGGAATATGGTGGAAAGTATAACGAAAAGTTTTTGGATTACGGAAACCAGATGCCAGAAGAAACAGATGAGGAGTCTGAAGAATGATAATCAATCGATTAACTATGCATAACTTTGGTGTTTATGCAGGAACTAATACATTTGAATTTACTAGTAAAAAACCAATTGTCTTAATTGGTGGTATGAATGGACGAGGAAAAACTACGTTTTTGGAGGCAATTTTGTTGTCTTTGTACGGAGCAAATTCAATTGCATATAAAGAAAGTGATTACAACTCATATAATCAATATCTTCGTTCATATGTAAACAATAATAGCTGGAGTAAAAGCAGCTATGTGGAAATTGAATTTTTATTAAATGAAAGTTCAAATGATACATATCTTGTTAGACGAGAATGGAACGCTCTTTCAAGAATTACAAAGGAAAAAATATCTGTACAACAGAACGGTGTATATAGCGAATTTTTAACACAGAATTGGGCTATGTTTGTAGAGAATATTCTTCCAAGTGCATTGTCTAGCTTTTATTTCTTTGATGGGGAAAAGATTGCTGAATTAGCAGTGGCAAAAACAGATGATCAAATGAAGGCTTCTATTCGTTCAATGCTCGGAATGACCACTTTAGATGTTTTGAAAAACGATCTTGGTCGCATAGTGAAAAAAATCAACAGAAATAACAAAGCAGATGAATCCAATAAACATTTAGAAACTTTACGAGAGGAACGAGATCAAGCCATTTCTGAATTAGAGAAAATTGATGAATCAATATCAATTGCAACAAAAAAGGTGGAAGACCTTCAGGAAGCGCTTGAACAATTACATAAAAAGTATGAACTTCAAGGAGGAGCTGTGCTCGAACAACGACAATCTTTAATGCAAAAGAGAGCACAGATTCAAACAGAGATAGCACAAAACGCTGAACTATTAGTTGGAATGGCTGCTACAGAATTGCCTATTTTTCTTGTAAGGGATCTTGTTAGTCAAATAAAACTGCAGGCTGAGGATGAACATAATGATTTTATCATGCAGCAAGCATTAGAACAAATGGATGACTATTTATCAGATTTTGAAATGCAATATCCAGAGTCAATAGAAGCTAGTCGTATATTTGTAGACTATGTTAGAAAACAAACAGAAGCAGATTTAGCCCCTAGATTATATGAAATGTCAGATCATGCGTTATTTCAAATGAATGATTTAGTAGAGAATACGCTGCAACAGAGCGTGAACAATACAAAATCATTATTAGTAAATAAGGCTGATTTGAAAAAGCAATTAGATACAGTTGAGAGTTATCTTACATTGGATATAGATGAAAAAGATTTAACGGCTATATATGATCAAATAAAAGCGAAAGAGGCAGATTTAGTTGAGGCACAAGTTGAATATAACAGATTACAGCAGGAAAGAAGTTACATAAATTCTACAGTAATAACAAAGAGTGCGGAGTACAGTAGAGATATCGAGATTTTTCTTCAAAAACTTGAACTTCATGATGATTCAGAAAGAATGATGAAATATTCGAATATTGCACTTCGTATTTTAGAGGCATATGCAGTAGAACTGCAGAGAAGAAAAACTGGTACTTTAGGAGCTACAATTACGAAATGTTACAAGCAACTTGCAAACAAAAAGAATCTAATTCAAGAAATTGTGATGAATCCAGAAACACTAGATATGCAATATCTTGATGAAAATGGGAATGAAGTATCAAAAGAGTCCCTTTCAGCAGGAGAAAAGCAGCTTATGATAATTGCTATTTTGTGGGCTCTTGCATTGTGTTCGAAGAAAAAATTACCAGTAATAATTGATACGCCATTGTCTAGACTGGATTCTCAACATAGAACGTCCATTATTAGTACCTATTTTCCAAATGCGAGTGATCAGACAATTATTCTGTCCACAGATACAGAAATTGATCAAAATTATTATGAAATGATGAAAAATTCTGTTGGAGATGAGTTTACACTTGTATACAGCGAGGAAACAAAGAGTACGTCAATTAAGAAAGGGTATTTTCAAGAATTATGATAATTAAACAAGTACGCTTGTCTCAACAAGCAAAAGATCAGCTTTCTCGTTTGAAGGGAAAGACTGGTATTAAGAATTGGAATATTCTTTGCCGATGGGCATTATGTTATTCCTTAGCAGAAAAAACACTCCCAACAGATATTCCACTTGCAAGTGACAGTAATTTGGAAATGTCATGGTATACATTTGGTGGAGAATACTATGAAGTTTATGAAGCTCTTGTTAAGGCTTGGTGTATTAGTATGGGATTAGAGACTGATGATGAGACTGTTTCAAAATACTTTAGATTAAATTTGGAACGTGGAATTTCTTATTTGTGTGGAACAGGGTTCATAAAAAGTATAGATGATTTATTACATTTGGCGGTGAAATAATGAGTACATATTTGGACTATAATGCATCTGCACCAATTGATCAGAGGGTTCTTGATGTAATGATAGAAGTCTATAAAGGAACAATTGGAAATGCAGATAGTAGAACTCATAATCACGGTGAAACAGCAAGATTAGTGGTTGAAAATGCGAGAAAGCAAGTTGCAGAGTTATTGGGGATTTCACCGGGGGAAGTTTTTTTTACAAGTGGTTCTACAGAAAGTAATAATATTGCTATTCAAGGATTAATGGAATATGCAGAAAAAACAGGTAAAAAGCATATTATTACAACATCGATAGAACATAAGGCTATTTTGGAAACAGTAAAAGCCTTAGAAAAGAGAGGGTACGATATTGAGCTTGTAGATCCGGAACGTTCAGGTTTTGTAAAACCGGAAGATATATTGTCTAGAGTAAGAGAAGATACTCTGTTAGTGAGCGTTATGCATGTAAATAATGAGACTGGAATTATTCAGCCTGTAGAGCATATAGGGAGGGCTTTGTCAGAAAGAAAAGTCTTATTTCATGTGGACGCAACGCAAAGTTGTGGAAAGCTAATAAAAGAGATAAGGGGGCTGAAATATAATATGCTATCTTTCAGCGCCCACAAGCTACAGGGACCGCAGGGTATAGGTGTTCTTGTGCTAAGAAAAGATGGCTATAGATTACCACCGATAAAGGGGATTATGTACGGAGGCCAACAAGAGCATGGAATTAGACCAGGAACAATACCGGTTGCTTTAGTTGCAGGATGTGGATATGCATGTGAAATAGCATCGTTGGATTATGAACATAACAAAGAAAAAATGGATGCTTTGAAAAAGCTGGTGTTAACAATATTTGATGAATCCGGAATGGAATATCATTTTAATGGTGATCAAAGGCATTGTATGAACAGTGTGGTTAATATATGTATTCCAGGAGTTGTATCAGAAGCCTTAATGATCATGTCAAAACAATATTGTAGTATATCAAATGGATCCGCGTGTACATCTAAAAACTATTCACCAAGCTATGTATTAAAAGCAATGGGAATTCCAGAGGAAGAAATTGAGTGCTCTGTTCGAATCAGTTGGGGACCAGATACTTCAGAGAATGAGTTGAAGGAAAACTTGGTTAAGTTGATAGAGATAGCTAAGCAGATAAAAGGTTAATATCAAGGAGGCAATATGAGTCCTGAAATGAATATGGGAATTGTTTATGAAAACAATTTAGATACGGATAAGTTTGCCAGAATGTTTAATAATAAGGCTCAGAGCTACAAATTTTATTGGTTCGAGGCAATTTTGAATTTGACTATGGAGACGGATGAGGATTTGTCATTTGAAGATGTAATTGATGAAATGATATGTGAAGCATGGCACACTGTTACTCATTATCATTTGCGTCTTGGCCCTACAGTTAATGGAAATGCAGAAAACTTTTTAGAGCATGCCATAAATACCTTAAATCATTTTTCAAAGGACCTTTCACAGAATCCGTCGAAAGAAGAACTGAAGGCTGCAATAAGAGGCTGTAAAAATGAACTTAAGAAAGATAAAACTCGTTTGACAGACTATGTGCCGTATAAATTACTTTATCCATTTTTTGATACAGAAGGAATGGAGGAAGGTCTTTCTTATATAAAGAATGATAAGCATAGACGATTGATTGCTTACATGGAAAAACTAACAGGGAATGAAAATATCTTATACACAATAATTGATGGGGTAGGGTTACAGAAAAGAATACGCTTGAATGCGTATTGGCGTAATCTCTTAATAAAAAACTATTCAGTTATTCGAAGCTGGGTGCAATATAACAAAGCTCAATTTCTTCAAGACCGAAATCCGGGTGTACCAGGAATTATATATAAAATATGTCCGGAAAGCGAGGAACAAAGAAAACTAGATCAAGCAAGAGCCTTGTGGAGAGCAACGGTGGATATCACGAAAAGACCAATCCGAGAAATATATACAGGTAGAGAAATTGGATTGGATGTGTTATCCATTGATCATTTTGTTCCGCGTTCATATATATCAAATGATGAATTGTGGAATTTGACACCTATGAGTAAATCGTTGAATTCTAGTAAAAACAATAGATTGCCAGTGTGGGATGAATATTTTGAGCCATTTGCACATTATCAATATTATTTGTATAGTCTTGTTTTTCCGGAAGATGAATCTAAAAAATCGACGTTCTTGATTGATAAATTTGAAAAGTGTCGCAAGAACAATGTAAATGCAATATGGGCATCAGAAGCATTGTATATACCAGGAAATACAAAAACTCAATTTGTTAATATTTTGAGTCATAACTTGAAGCCAATATATGAATCTGCACAGCTGCAAGGATATGATATGTGGAATATGAAGGTGTAAACATGAATAATGATTCTATTGAATACTATGAAAAAAATGCAGACGAGTTTGTGTTTTCGACAATAAATGCAGACGTAAGTAGTCTTTACAAAGAGTTTGAAGGGCATATAAAAAGAGGATGCCGTATTCTGGATCTGGGTTGTGGAAGCGGGAGAGACAGTAAGTATTTTGCAGAACAAGGATATGATGTCGTTGCAGTTGATCCATCACCAGCAATGTGCGAGAAGACAAGAACGTTATCTGGTGTTGTTACATATATTCAGCGAGCTGAAGAATTGGAGTTTGAAAATGAATTTGATGCAGTGTGGGCATGTGCTTCATTGCTGCATGTTTCAAGAGAAAATCAGAGGAAAGCTCTTATCAAAATTTGTAAATCGCTTAAACCAGAAGGGGTTCTTTATTGTTCTTGGAAATATGGAATACAAGATCGAGAGGAGAAGGGGCGTCATTTTACTGACTTAACTGAACGTGAGTTACAAGCTCTTTTGTCTGATATCTTGAATTATCAATTAATAAAAATGTGGCGAACAGATGACGCTCGACCAGGAAATAAACAACAGTGGTTGAATGTACTGTTAAGAAAAGATTGTAATATCATTAGCAAGAATTAAACAAGTGACAATAAAATTTGTGAATAATGACTTTGATATAACTAGATAGTTATATTAGAAAATGTCCAATTATAGGTATAAAAATATGCGAATCTTAATGCTTGGCAATAGTTTTACTTTTGCAAATAACATGCCAGAAACCCTGGCCAATTTAATAGATGCTGAAGTGGTTCAGCACACCCGCGGTGGAGCGCGTCTTGCCGAGCAGTTGAATCCTGACACCAAGATGGGAGGAATGACGCAGGCGGCTCTGGAGAATGAGAAGTGGGACTATGTAATTCTTCAGGAGATGAGCAACGGCCCGATTACTTCTAGGGAAAGCTTCCTGAAGAACACTGCACTGTTGTGCGAGCGGATCCGTGCCAATGGAGCAATACCGGTTCTGTATGCAACCTGGGCTTATCAGAAGGGCGGCAAGCAGCTGGAATCCTTCGGCATGGACTATGATGAGATGTATCAGAAAATGTATGATGCTTATCATGAGGTTGCCGATCAGAACAAGGCCTTGATTGCCGATGTAGGCAAGCGCTTCTATGAGGAAGCAGCTAAGCAGGATATCTTTGCTGAAGATGGCTGCCATCCAAATGAGCTTGGATCCAGGCTTGCTGCTCAGGTAATTGCAGATGTCATCTTAGCTGATCAGGCAAACAAAGCAGAAATGGTGATTGAACCAAAGGCAGAGGACAGCGATACTAGACTTCGTATCCTGTATCTCTATCAGATGCTTCTGACACAGACCGATGAGGATCATACCCTTTCTACAAAGCAGATCACTGACCGCATGATGGAGCAGCACAATATTCTTGTGCATAGAACTACTGTGCCTAAGGATATTGACTTGCTTCGTGCGGCTGGCTTTGAGATTATCGGAGAACGTAAGCGTGCCTGGGAATACTACCTGGCAGACCGCAAGTTCTCCGTGCCGGAGTTAAAGCTTCTGATCGATGCAGTGCAGTCTTCCAAGTTCATAACAGAGAAGAAGAGTGAGAGCCTGATTAAAAAGCTACTCTCTTTGACCAGTGAGAATAATGCAGATAAGTTAAAGAGATCTGTGCATATCACCGGCCGTGTGAAGACAGAGAATGAAAAGGGCTATTACATAGTGGATGCCATCAATGAGGCGGTCAATGCCGGCGTGAAGATTTCCTTCTATTATTCTGAACTCAATGGTAAGAAGAAGGAAGTGCTCAGGAACGATGGAAAGCCATATACTGTCAGTCCATTTGATTTAATTTGGGATGGCGACTATTACTATCTGATAGGTTACTGTGATGAGAGAGAAGCTGTGCGTATTTATCGAGTGGATCGTATAAAAAAACAGCCGGAGATGCTGCCGGAGAAGGCTGTTGAGAAACCGAAGGGATATAATGTATCTAAATATACGACAGAGGTCTTCCGTATGTTCTCTACAGATGAAGCAATTGATGTAACATTGCTATGCGACAACTGTATTATGAAGTTTGTGGTTGATAAGTTTGGTATGAAAATTAAGACTCAAAGCGTAGGTGAGGAAAAATTCCGGATAAAAGTTAAAGTCTGCGTGAGTCCAACTTTCTATCGATGGGTATTTGGAGCAGCTGGGAAAATTATGATTGAAGGCCCTTCGAATGTGCGCAAAGCATATAAAGAGATGTTACAGAAATCGCTAGACAGTATGAATTAGAAAAAAATGACGGTCGAGAGGTAACTTGTAAAAGCATTCTCGACCGTTTCTTTAGAAACAATTTTTTTGTCAACAATCTTTACTGCATCTGAAAAGAATCTCCGAGCATGTGCCCAACAATTCGCATTTATAACATTTACATAAAACATGGCAGTATAATATATCTCCGATTATCAAGTCTTAAAGACAAAAAGAAATCTAACAAGTATAATGGTAAATATATTGGTTCATTGGACGTATAAGAAATGATGGAATATTTGAAGATGAATCTATATAAAATAATAGTGGGAAGCCATCTTGACTTTTCTCTTTGTACTTGTTAGAATATGTGTACAAAGAAAGTTTACCGCTGACCAATATGCGGTATATAAGTGGTTGGGTCGAAAGTTTACCGCTGACCAATATGCGGTATAAAAATGGTTGGGTTGAAAGTTTACTCCTTCGCCGTAAGGCGGAGGATTTTTCTATATACATTATAATGAGGACAAGATAATGAAAAAGACGGGATTCTATATTATAAAAGATAATTTTTTTACGGACATGCCTGATCCATATCTTAAAGGAAATAAGGCAGGAAACAGACCTCATTATTATTGCTTCGAGGATTCTGATACGGGAATATTTTGGATGATACCATTATCAAGCAGAATAGATAAATACAAAAAAATTGTTGAGAATAAAGAAAAAGCAGGAAAGCCGTGTGATATTATACATATTGTAAAATTAGATGATAGTCGAGAAAGTGCATTTCTCATACAAGATATGTTTCCTATTATAGAAAAATATATAGAGTGAGAATACACTATTGCGGGAAATTATTTAATGGTAACAAGTGAACATGTAGCCAGAACAATCGAGCATAAAGCGAAGAAGGTTCTTAAAATGTTGAAGAGAGGAGTAAAGTTTACTCCGACTCAGCCAGACGTATTGACTATTTTAGAAAAGTTAAAAACAAATAAATAACAGAAAATCTAAGCCGGTGTTGCGAGTATATCAGTCTTGTAACACGAGTCTCTGTAACACTGGCTTATCTTATTTGGAGACTTTTTCTCACAGTCTCAATCGTTCCATTCTTTGATTAAGCGCGAATGGTTGAATCGTTTTAAAATTCGTGATTACGATCATGCATATCGACTGGTATTCGAATATTTGGAAGCATTTTATAATACAAAGTGAATTCATAGTCATTGCGATTACATGTCGCCGAATGAATACGAAGAACTGTATTATAAGTTCCAGCGGGACGAATTAACCTTAGTAAGTTAAGATGAGGAAAACCTCATTTTAACTTGTACTAAATCTTGACATAGGACCAGAACGTATGTGGAAAGAACGAGACAGTATCAGTCCATAAATCAAGGGTTCAGAATGATTGGCAGTATCAATGACAAGTACGGTACGCAAGCCAGAGCCTACCGCACGGGAGAGCGTGTCAGTATTGAATATCTGAACGGTTATCTGACGAGAACAAAGCTCTGTTGGTGTAGATAGCCCAGATACAGAACGAACTTATCTAGATGCAAAAGGCATTGAGTGCCGAGAAAGACAGCGTGAAAATGAATAGATTTTTGGTAATGGCAGAGAGCTATAAGAAGCTGATGGAGCAGGGGAAGATTGAAAAAGAGATGCGCATATATGAGTTTTTGGCTACTTGCGACAGTGACGATTTGCACATAGTATAAAGTAACATTTAATTATTAGAGGGGGATATTATGGATACAAGGTTCAACCAGACAAAATTAAAGAAGCTCCAGATCTTCAATGGATCACAACTAAAGTATTTGGCATTTGCATCTATGCTAATAGATCATGTTAATAACGCTTTAATAACACCTTATTTAAATGGACAAGGTTTTCTATTATATTTGTCCAATCTATTTTCTATTTTGGGCAGAATTGCATTCCCTCTGTTTGTTTTTTTTCTTGTAGAGGGATTCTTCAAAACTAGCAACAGAATGAAATATCTGATTATGCTTTTAATTTTTGGTGTAATATCAGAAGTGCCTTTTGATTTGTTTACATCAAAAACTTGTTTCTCTCCATATTGGAACAATATAATGTTTACCTTAGCGCTATGCCTTGTTACAATTTGGATTATTGACATTCTTAAAGATAAAATCAGCAATAAATATCTTTGGTATGCTTTATCAATCCTGATTGTAGCATTTTTTGGGATTCTATCTATAGAGCTAAGTCTTGATTATGATTATCACGCAATAGTCGTTGCCTATCTCTTTTATATATTCTATGATAAACCTCTCCTTGGTGCTGGCCTGGGATATATATCAATTATAAAAGAATTTTACTCATTTATAGGTTTTGGCATGACTCTAACCTATAACGGTGAAAGAGGCAAACAATATAAATGGTTCAACTATTTCTTTTATCCAGTACATATTCTAATCTTAGGGCTTTTGCGTATATATTTAAACATTTAGTTTATACTAGACGGGATGCGCTGGCTGTTTGATGCAAAGACAGCGAAAGAGGTTCTTGAGGGAAGATAGAGAGAGAACGCAGTCAAGGGGAAGGATTATGAAAACTACAGATTCAAAATCATTAGGTTAAGCAATCCGAGAAAGAAGAAAAGAATTAAATTATACACAAGCATATTTGTCTGAATTCACAGGCCTTTCGATCACTTTTATTTCTGATGTGGAACGCGGAAAACCTACAGCAGAAATTGAAAAAACAATACGGCTTATTTATTCAAAATAAACGATTTCGTCGTACGGCATATTTATAAGACGAAATACCAAATGGATATTTGCTTATCCAATCTCCATGTATTATTTACTGAAAGAGACTCTCCACGGAAGATCTCTTCACTCAAGAAAATAATATATCATCAGTGCATTGTAAAGCTCCTGACTCTGGAATCTGTTCGCAAAACTCTTTCCTGTAAGCTGTTCTACTCTCTGTAATCTGTACTTCACAGTGTTCTTATGTGAAAACAGTTTATCAGCTGTTCGCTGCAGGTTGCAATCACACTCGAAATAGGCCCACATTGTCTCCATCAACTGTGTATGAGCTTTCTTCTCATACTGTATGATAGGATCAAGCACTTCATCCGCAAATCGCTGCATTGGCGCAGTATTTTCATACGACATCAGCATACGGTAAAATCCCATCTCGTCATAGAAAATGATTTCATTTTTCCTGTTAATATGCTCCAATACGGAGTTCGTTTTAGAGGTCTCATGAAAGCTCTTTTGCAATTTGGATATGCTTTCACATTTTTCACCTATGTTGAGCGTGTATTCAATTCCGTTAAGATCATTTTGCAAAAACTCACCAAATTGTTCAAAAATTTTTATTATCTTCTTGCGATCATCTGTACAGTCTTTCATAAAGCCTATGATCCTGTCACCATAACAGGAAATGATTGCAGGATAATTACATTCGGCAAAATATTCTTTTAGAGTCTGTGCAAAGTTTCTTATCATGTCATTTGTAATCCCTTGATTCAGGTCATTGCATGTCTCTTTCGAATTTTTTTTGCATAGATGTAACACGAAGACCTGTTCTAACATTCTCGGATCATTTCCCGTTTGCCTGCATTTCTGCTCGATACTGGATGTATTGATGCAGTTTCCAAAAATAATCTCTGCAAGCAGACTGTCCTCTATATCTTTTCTGTCATCCAGATATGATATAGCATGTCCTAGTTCCTCGAAAAAGTCTAAAAGTGGCACATTCCAAGGCATGGTGAAAAGCGGAAAATCATTATTTTCTGCTAAATGTATTACCTTTTCATCAATCTGTGTCACATAATTCTCGCCCATCAATAAAAGAGCACACGACATGTTAAGTTCAATTGCTTTTTTTATTGTTTGATACAGATCAAAATTTTTTCTCTGTGTTACCGGAGCACTTATTATTAAAAGTTCGTTTCCACGTACCCATTTCTCAAAATTAATATTCTCTGCCTTATAAGACCAGCGTATGCCCTTTTCCATGCCACCTGATCCGGCTATTACATTTGCCTGTGACATTGTCGTAAGTGATAGAAGATCCTTGCACTGAAACATTGTTTTTCCACCTTTTATTTCAGCAGGTCAATAGCTCCTGTTACCTTTGCAGGAATTTTTTTGAACAAAAATTCACCGTGTCTGACAGAAGCAGTGATTCCTGCTCTCTCACATATTGCTTCAAATTCTGATTTTGCATCAAGTACGATAAAGTTTGCAGGCTTATTTTCCTCGATTCCGTAGTGATCTGTAATATTCAAGGTTACAGCTCCGTTCGTTGTCACAAGATCGAGAACATTCGTAATCTCTTCAGGTGACATCATCTGTGCCAGATGGATTCCGTGATCGAGAATCATCATCATATTTCCGTTTCCAAGCGGATACCAAGGATCGGACATGGAATCCTGTGCAAAACATACATTGATTCCGTTGTCGTAAAGTTCTTTTACTCTTGTGATTCCTCGTCTCTTCGGATAGGTATCCTGACGTCCTTCAAGATATACATTCTCAGTAGGACATGAGATGAAATTGATGCCTGATTTTTTGAAAAGCTTCATCATTCTGAATGCATAACTATTATCCGCTGAACCAAAGGAACATGTGTGGCTGGCTGTAGTTCTTGTGCCTATACCTTCCATAAGTGCCAATGCATTCAACAGCTCCAAAAAGCGGCTCTGCGTATCGTCTGTCTCATCACAATGTACATCAATAAGCTTATTATATTTGACGGCCAGTTCGATTGTCTTGTGGATCGATTTTTCACCGAACTCTCGAGCTAGCTCAAAATGAGGTATCGCACCAACACAGTCAGCCCCCATCTTAAGTCCTTCCTCCACAAGTTTGTCACCGTCCTTGTATGCGTACATTCCTTCCTGAGGAAATGCAACAATCTGCAGATCAAGGAGATCTTTTACTTCATCTCTTACTTCAAGTGCCGCCTTAAGACCTGTAAATGTCGGATCTGTCACATCAATATGTGTTCGGATAGCCTGAACACCATACAGCATCTCTTTTTTAATTCCACTGTAAATGCGCTCCTTCATCTGTTCAACAGTCATATTTCCTTTTGATTCACTCCAGCGCTGGATTCCTTCAAAAAGAGTTCCTGATCCGTTTTCCTCACCAAGGCTTGCTGTAAATACATAATCAAGATGCAAATGTGGATCTACATATGGTGGAACCACCAGTTGTCCATTTAAATCTACTTCTTCACATCCCACAGTTTTTTCCTGTGGTATATCTGCTGCGATTTTTTTGAAAATTCCATCTTCAACTAATATAGAAACAAGTTCTTTTTGACCTTTTAGCCTTACATTCTTAAATAATTTTGAACCCTTCATACCGTATTCCTCTTTTCTTATTAACAGTAATGATTTGAAATAACATCATTATTGTTATGTTGCTATTTGTTCTTTACGCACAAATCATAGCATTCGGTCAGAATACAGTCAATAAAATGTAAAATCAACGCTTTTATTTTATTCTTGCGTACAAAAAAAGTCAATTCACTTTGTGCGTTACACACAAAATAAACCGGACAGATGTAAAAGCATTATCTCCTGAAAAAACGATATCATAAATTTTTTTGCGAGTTTCCTGTAAGGAGTACACTGACTCAAAATCTCTTGCAAGTATATCGCTGTAGCGATATACTTAATACATAAGGAGGAGCTGGTATGAAAAAAATATTATATCATGGATCAGAATTCTTAATTGAAAAACTAGAGTTCGGGAAGGGTGCCAGACACAATGATTACGGAAGAGGTTTTTATTGTACAGAAAATATAGAATTAGCAAGAGAGTGGGCATGTGCAAAGCAAAAAAATGGATATGTGAATATTTATGAATTGGAAATGGAAGGATTAAAAGTATTGAATCTGAATGATTCAAAATACCACATATTGAATTGGCTTGCTATTCTTGCAGATAATAGAACGTACTGGCAGAATGGAAGTATTGCAGAAGAGGCAAAAAAATACATAAAAGAGCATTTCCTGATAGATATTACTCCATATGATATTGTTGTAGGATATCGTGCAGATGATTCATACTTTTCGTTTGCCCAGGATTTTGTTTCGGGAGTAATTTCGTTGGAAAAATTATCTGAGGCGATGCGGTTAGGTAAATTGGGCGAGCAGATTGTATTAAAAAGTCCGAAAGCTTTTGAGACGATTTATTTTCAGAATTATGAAAATGTAGATGCGGAAATATATTATATCAAGAAAGCGGAGCGCGAGCGTGAAGCAAGACGAGAATATAGAAGACGTAAAAAAGAAAGTGCAGATATTCATGAGTTATTCATGCTGGACATCATGAGGGAGGGTATGGAAAATGGTGATACACGCTTATTCAGATGATTATCTTACGTCAGCCCAACGAATATTGGGAGATATGTTGGATTTCGCAGTGAACACATATGATATGGATATTGATAAATTTTTTGAAATGTTTCTGGTTTCAACTGTGTCACGGCAATTTGAAATTGGAAATCCTACTTATGTAGCCGGAAAAACAGGGTGTGAGTTAGTCAAAGAAGTGATTCGGGATTCTGGGTTAGTAATGGAAGAGTACCCAGATGAGATGTATTTGGATAAATCACCAGAATATTGGAGTGGCTGGGCATTGGCCTATTATCAGTGGTATCGAGGAAGAACATTTTCACGCATCTACAGGGCGGTATCAATGACGGAAATTCGAAATATGTATGAAGTATACCACGAGATGGATTTGGCACATTTCGTGGAGCGGTTGGATGAATTATGGAACCAACATTATCCGGAGACAAATCTGAAACGAATTCGTGATTTGGCGGGACTATCACAGCGAGAACTGGCAGAACTGTCAGGAGTATCTGTGCGGCAGATACAACTCTTTGAGCAAAGACAGAGAGATATCAATCAGACCAGAGCAATTGATGTGTTGCGATTGAGCAGGGCGCTTGGATGCAAGAATGAAGATTTGCTGGAACTATGAGGATCAGGCTAAAGCAAAGAATCGTCTAAAGACAGCGAGATATGGGAAAGACCTGTATCTCGCTGTTAAAATAGATGCTCCTGAGTTGGTGTTTTAGGAAATTGTCTTAAGGACTCTTTTTAGAATTGAAGTCAGAACAGGGGCAGTTATTGCAGTAAAGATCATTCCAGGAGCTGCGCTTACTACTAAAGGCTGCCAGGCAACACCCAAGATTGTTGCCAATACTAGTCTGGCTGCAAACGTTCCGGCAGGACCAGCAATAATGAGGGCCAGTGGGTCCTTTTTTAATACTGTTAAGATAAGACCGGCTACAATACGGTACACCATTGCGATAATGACATTGTATATAGTCTGAAGACCTAATATCATCCCAATAATGCTGGCAATGATGCCGATGGTAAGATAATGTAGAAATCCTCTGATTCTTCCGATGCTTATGGCTAATGGGGCTGATAATTGAAATTCAGTTCCTGGAATGGGTGATGGGATTTTAAATAAGCCCGAGATGAACAGCAGAACAACCCACATGCCGTCCATAGTCAGATTTTTGACGCTAAAAAAATGATTGGATAAAATTCTTTCTTTTGATTCTTCTGTAGTATTCATAGTTTTCCCATCCTTTTGTTTAAAATATTTCTGCCATTTCCCATTGAGAGAGATTAAAAGCAAAGCCATTGTATACAATAAGCAACTAATTGTCAACCATTAAATAAAAAAGGTTGACAATTAGTTGCGAGTAAGTATATACTTTGCCTAAAGTATGCAAGAAAAAAGGAGAATGCAATGGGAAAAGGGATATTTGTAACCGGTACAGGTACGGATGTTGGTAAAACATACGTTACAGGATTGATTATAAAAAAGATAAAAGAGAACGGGATGACTCCAGGCTATTTTAAAGCTGCTATGAGTGGAAATGAAAGAGAGGAAGATGGAACGCTGATTCCTGGTGACGCTTTGTGGGTTAAGAATGTATCAGGAATCTCCCAGTCAGTAGAGGAAATGTGCCCGTATGTCTATGAGCATGCTTATTCTCCGCATCTGGCTTCACGTCTGGAAGGAAATCATGTTGAGATGGCAGTTGTTTTGGATAATTATAGAAAAGTAAAAGAGAAATACGACTATATAACAGTTGAGGGAAGTGGCGGTATTTTATGTCCGATCTGTTTTGATGAGGCACGTATTGGGTTGACAGATATAATAGATGAGATGGAACTTGACTGCATTCTGGTTGCAGATGCAGGACTTGGAACAATCAATAGTGTTGTACTAACTTATGAATATATGAAAAACAAAAATATGAATATAAAAGGAATGATTTTTAATCATTATATAGCGGATAATATCATGCATGAAGATAATATACGCATGTGCGAATATATGACGGGGCTTCCAACTCTGGCGAAAGTTTCCATGGGAGACGTGGACTTGAATATTGATATAGCAGAATTAATTTCATTATACAGATAACAATATAACGGAATGAGGAAAGCAAAAATAAGAATAATTTTAGGAGATAAACTTATGATCTGGTATCCATATGTACAGATGAAGAAAATGAAGACACCATATAAAATTGTAGATGCAGAAGGAGTTTATTTGTATACGCAGGATAATAAAATGATAGATTCCGTATCTTCCTGGTGGTGTATGATACATGGCTATAAAAATAAAGAAATTAACGAAGCAATGAAGAATCAGATTGATCAATTCAGTCATGTCATGCTGGGTGGGCTTACTCATGAACCAGTCTTGAAATTATCAGAAAAACTAAAAGATTTTCTCCCGGGAGATCTTGATTACTGTTTTTTTTCAGATTCGGGTTCGGTTGCTGTAGAGGTTGCCTTGAAAATGGCATTGCAATTTAATATTAATCGTGGCAGCGGAAGAAAAAAACTCCTTTCGCTTACCAGCTCGTATCATGGAGATACATTTATGTGTATGAAGGCCGGAGATGATGAGGATTATCATTTTATATTATCAGAAGATGATAAGAAGGATGTAATTCACATTCCAACGGAAATGGATGCATTGGAAAAAGTATTTCGGACACACGGAAATGAATTTTATGCATTTATTGTAGAGCCACTTCTTCAGGGAGCCGGCGGGATGAAAATGTATAGTATTGATTTCCTGAGAAGGGCAAGAGAACTTTGCAATGAATATGATGTTGTTTTTATATTTGATGAAGTTGCAACTGGTTTCGGACGTACTGGAAATCGTTTTGTGTCTGATCTTGTACTTCCGGATATTATCGTGCTTGGAAAAGCATTGACTGCCGGGTATATAGGACATGCAGTGACAGTAGCAAATCATAAAATATATAATGGATTCTATTCTGATAAGGATACAGATGCACTTATGCATGGTCCTACATTTATGGGAAATCCGGTCGCATGCAGTGCAGCATTAAAATCTATAGAAATATTTGAGCGTGAAAATTATATGGAAAAAATCAAGCATATAGAGGATATGGTTAGAAATCTGGTCTCCGGATTCACTCATCCGCTTATCAAAGAAATCAGATATATGGGTGGTTGTCTTTGTTTCCAGGTACATGACCCATCATGTCTTATCGGATTTCAGGAGTATGCATATCAACGAGGAGTATTTTCAAGACCATTTCTCGATATTATGTATGCCATGTTTCCGTATATCATACAGGATAATGAGATCAGGCAGATTGTTGATGTCATGAAAGACTGGTTCACTGAACAGAAAGGAATTTAATCTATGAGTGCGGAGGAATTGTACAGTATTAAGATGCGTGCAAGCAAAAAGGAAAACGGTACGGATGTACACATATCCGGAGCAGAGAAAATCGTTGAGGCACCGGATGTTGATATATTTGCCAATGCGCTGATAGAGAGAGGAATGCATCATTCCAAGGGTGAAGCAGATGCGTTGAACTTGAAGATAAATAAAGTCTGCAAGGAGAACATTATTTATCTTGATGCACTTTCAGTAGAGACAATTGAGGTCGAAACATGGGAAAAAGGGCAGGAAGAGATAAAAAAATATTTAAAAGAAACTGGAATAGACAATCCGCAAGATGTCATGCAATTCTTAGATGAAACTTATGCCATGAGAGGAGCTATGCTTCTTGATGTTGACAGGCTCATTCGTTTAGAACCGGATAAAAAACGTGGGATTCGTGCTACCAATATGGATCAGGAGAGAATGAAAGGGGACAGAATCGGAAACGAGAAGAATCATTATGAAGAAGCAATTGTACTTGCGACAAAAGTGGCAAATTGTCCTGGTATTATTGGTGAGATATGTATTTCAGATGATCCCGAGTACGTGACCGGTTATGTGAGCTCAAAAGAAATCGGTTATAGAAGAATCACGAAGATGAAGAGAATGGGGAGCGAAAAAGGAGGAAGAATATTTCTGTTTCGAGGAACAGATGCAGAAGAACAAAAAGCAATTGATTTTCTTCAGAATCAGCATGTGATCGTCAGAAATGTACCCAAAAAGATTTGCAAAAAATCAGATATGAAAAGACCACAGAAGTGGGATAAAATTGATAAAGCACTGGTATCTTTAAAAGAAAACCATCTTTTTCGCACAATGAAGACAATAGAATCGGCACAGAGTTCACATGTAACTATAGATGGAAAAGATTATGTATTAATGGCATCCAATAACTACCTGGATATTGCCAGTCATCCTTCCATAAAATCAGCAGTCGTAGAATCGACAGCTATGTATGGATTTGGCTCCGGTGGCTCCAGACTTACAACCGGAAATACAGTGATACATAATGCACTGGAGAATAAGATTGCTTCCTACAAGGAAACAGAAGCAGCGATCGTGTTTAACACAGGATATGTTGCAAATGTAGCAACAATATCCGCAATGGTGAAAAAAGGAGATACTGTTTTTAGTGATGAATTAAATCATGCAAGTATTATTGATGGATGCCGTCTTTCAAAAGCCAAAATTGTAACATATGCTCATAATGATATGGATGATCTGCGAAAAAAAATACAGGAGAATCCATGTGAGACAGGCATTGTTGTCAGTGATGCAGTTTTTTCTATGGATGGAGATATATTAAAGCTTCCGGAATTTCTTGATATCTGTGAAGAGAATCAATTGTTTTCCATGGTAGATGAAGCACATTCTACAGGAGTGATCGGCAAAACCGGTCATGGAATCCGAGAATACTGGCAGGAAAAAAGACAGGTAGATATTTTAATGGGAACATTTAGTAAGTCGATAGGTGGCGAAGGTGGTTATGTGGCCGGAGAGACAAGACTGATAAACTATCTGAGAAATGTGGCAAGAGGATTCATATTTTCTACTTCACTTTCGCCAGTAACCATGGCTGCGAATCTGGCTGGAATCGAAGTTCTTGAAAAGGAAATCTCAAGAGTAACAAAATTGCAGTACAATGTAAAATATTTTTGTACACAACTTGGGAAATATGGTATCAATGTAAAATCTGAAACTGCCATAATTCCTGTTATTATTGGTGATGAGGAAAATGCACTGACAGTTTCCAACTATCTTCATGAGAATGGATATTTTATATCAGCGATACGTTATCCAACTGTTGCTAAAGGAGCAGCAAGGCTTAGAGTCGCGCTTATGTCCAGCCATACAGAAGCAGAACTGAAAAAGTGTGCAGAATTAATAGGAAAAGCCTTATTGATGAAGTAAAAATATGTTAACACTTTAGGAGTGAATAATCATCCAAAGACAGCGAGATATGGAAAATACCGGTATCTCGCTGTCTTTTTATTGTTTTGCATATGAAAATATTAAGGAATTCTTAGTTTTTATCTGCAACAGTTTTTCTATTTGTAGACTCTAGTGTATATAACCTATAATAAAGATAATGTGAAACTATTCATAGACTTCATGAACCAATACAGGTGATTCATAAAAATGGTTATAAGAATCTTCAAATGAAAAAGATGATTCGAGAGGAGGGAACGAATGAAGGATAAAGAAAATTCAAGGGAAATACAATTCAAAGAGGAATTGGTTCGAAAGGCGAAAAATGGAGATACGAAAGCATTTTCCCTGTTATATGCCGGCGTTTGCAAGGAAATGTATAAATTCGCATTATATATGATGAAGCATACAGAAGATGCAGAAGACGCGGTAAGTGAGACCGTTATATCTGCATTTGAAAATATTGCGAAGCTCAAGAATGAGAGTAGTTTTAAAAGCTGGATCTTTACAATTTTAGGAAATCAATGCAGAAAAATGTTGGGAAAGCGTGGAAATCATGCATCAGAGGAAGAGACACCAGAGGCTGGACATGAACCGGACTATGAGCAGCATTTTGATGTGAAGGAAGCATTTGCAAGGCTTGAGGAAGAAGAGCGTATGATACTTTCGTATTCTGTGTTCGCTGGATATGGAAGTGAAGAAATCGCGCAGATGCTTGAGATGAATGCTGCGACGGTTCGATCAAAGAAAAGCAGGGCACTTGGGAAGATGCGTAAGATGTTGGAAGCAGGATGATCGTACAAGATGATCTTATAAGAGATGGGTTTGAAAAAAGAATAGAAGAAGGAGGCGGAAAAGATGGAAGAAAATAGAGAAAAGAACAACAAGAAGATTGAGGATGAAAAGCGTTTAGAGCAGGATTTGAGACAGATGGCAGATGATGTGATTCTTCCGGACTTACTGGAACCGGAGGCAATTCAGAAAATGCTTCAGGCAAGACAGGAAGAAAAGCAACAGGGATCAAAAGCAAAAAAGAACAAAAAGAACTGGAAACGTATCGTACCGATCGCAGCAGCGGCATGTGTCTGTGTGATTGTTGGAGCGACAGTTGGAATCAAGCAGATCAACAAAGGAAACAACAAAACATTAGATGCAGCAACAATTGCATCAGCAGCAGATCAGACAGAGACAACCCAGACACTTACAACAGCGAAAGATTATAAAGAAATTGAAAAATGTATCAAAGAATATAATAAGCAGATGGCACGGGATAACAACAGTATGGCCATTGGACTGTATGAAAGTGCGTCTTCAGCAGACGCAGCAACAGCAGAAAGCAGTAATGTTAGTGACACGGGGGGTTATTCGGATACGAATGTCCGTGAGAACGGCGTGGGGGAAGCCGATATTGTCAAAACCGATGGAAAAAATATTTATACATTGTGTCGGAGTGTTGTGACGATTACAGCTATTGATAATGGGTCGATGGAAAAGCTGGCCTCGATCGAACAGGATGCAGAACGCTATGTAGAAGACATTTATGTACAGGATGATAAATTAGTTCTGTTTGGAACATTAGGAAGACAGGTGGGAAATTCAGAGGATTCAGAAGCTTATGATGGATATTATGAGAACAATACGTATGTCCAGGTATATGACATCAGTGATCCATCCAATCCGAAAGAGATCGGTAACATGGAACAGAGCGGAGGATATAATACATCCAGGATTGTTGATGGATATGTCTATGTGCTTAGTCAGTTCCATCCTTATGAAGACAATGTTACGGCAAGAGATCTGTGGTATATTCCGGAAGTGCAGGGAAAATCTATCGAAGCAGAAAATATTTATATGCCACAGGAAGCAGAAGGAAATGAATATACGATCATTACAGCATTTTCATTAGATGATCCGTCAGAAAAAACAGACAGTAAGGCAGTCTTTGGTTATTCAGATGTGTGCTATATAAGCGAAAATAATATTTATATTACAAGTAATTATTATGAAGATTCAGATGTGAGCAGAACGCTGATCCGCAAGATTTCTTATACAGACGGAAAGCTTGCTGGTGTTGCGCAGACGAAGATCAAGGGAATGCTGAACGATTCTTTCAGCATTGACGAGTATGAAGGAAACCTTAGATTAGTTACAACAATTGATGAAATTTATTCGAATGATGATATTATGCCATTGAATGAGACCGCAGATGAGACGGCTGATAAGAACGGAACAACGGATAAATCAGATGCAAGTAAGGTGACTGAGAAGGCTGTGGCAGAAAATGTAAAGGATGCGGTACCTGGTACAAATTCACTTTATGTACTGAATGACAAACTGGAGATCATTGGCTCCATTCACAATCTGGCAAAAGATGAAACAATCTATTCCGCAAGATTTATGGGAGATACAGGATATTTCGTTACTTATCGGCAGGTGGATCCATTGTTCTCGGTAGACCTTTCAGACCCGGAGAATCCGAAGATTCTTGGAGAGCTTAAGATTCCTGGATTTTCCGAATATCTGCATCCATATGGAGACGGAAAACTGCTTGGCATAGGGATGGATGTAAGTGAAGATGGATTTACAACAGAAGGTGTGAAACTTTCGATGTTTAATGTTACAGATCCATCCAATGTAACAGAGGAAAATAAGTATACGATTGAAGAAAGCTATGGCACAGATGTAGGATACAATTATAAAGGCGTATTTGTAGATGTTCAGAAGAATCTGTTCGGGTTTATTACCTATCATGATGGAGTGACTTATCAGTTGTATACGTATGATGAGGCAGAAGGATTCAAAGAAGTGATGAGCAGACAGCTGAGCGGATATGAAGGCAGCAGAGGACTGTATATTGGTGACGTATTCTATCTTGTGAGCGGAAATATGATAGAATCGTATTCTATGAATGGATTTGAGAAGATAGATGATATCGTTCTGTAGACAATTTGTAACTGTTCAGAGCTAACCTCCAAAATACTACGCATTTTGGAGGTTGGCGTATCCGCCAAATAAAATTTCAAAAACAGTCTAAAAAATGCAAGCATTTTATACCTTTTTTTGAAATTTTGCTTGGCTCTGAACAGTTACAATATTTTGGATTGACAGTTTGTAAGACGAAAATTATACTAATAGGAGATGAAATTTGTTTGAAATTGTAGTTTTGTAATAAGAGAAAAGGGGTTAGAAATCATGAGTTCCAGAAATAAAGGAATTTGCTTTATTATATTGTCGGCATTTTCATTTGCGTTAATGGGTGCCTGTGTCAGGCTTGCGGGAGATGTGCCGTCCATACAGAAAAGCTTTTTCCGAAATCTGGTTGCATTCTTTGTTGCACTTATAATGATTGTGCGAAGTGGTGACGGATTTGAAATCAAGAAGGGAAACTTAGGTTATATGGTTTTGCGTGCAACATTTGGCACGCTGGGAATCCTTTGTAATTTTTATGCAGTAGATCATCTGGTACTTTCAGATGCATCTATGCTGAACAAAATGTCTCCGTTTTTTGTTATTTTATTTTCGTTTCTTCTGTTGAAAGAGAAATTAAAACCGGCGCAGGCAATTGCAATTTTTGTTGCATTTATCGGAAGCCTGTTTATCATTAAGCCAACCTTTACAAATATGGAACTCTTTCCGTCAGTGATCGGTCTATGTGGGGGAATCGGTGCCGGTATTGCGTATGCAATGGTAAGGATTCTTGGTCAGAGAGGTCAGAAAGGAAGCTCTGTTGTTCTGTTTTTCTCAGGGTTTTCCTGCATCGTGACACTTCCGTATCTGCTGTTTAACTATCATCCTATGACAGGAACGCAGATGCTGGCACTGATTGGTGCCGGACTTGCAGCAGCAGGAGGACAATTTGGAATTACCGCAGCATATTATCATGCACCTGCGAAAGAAATATCAATCTATGATTATTCACAGATTATTTTCTCTACGATTCTCGGATACTTTCTTTTCGGACAGGTTCCGGACAAGTACAGTGTGCTGGGATATGTGATTATTCTCGCAATGGCAGCATGGATGTTCTTCTATAATAAAAGACCGGAAGAAAAAGAATAGAAACTGTTTGAAGCCAAATATATTTCAGATGAAAAGGATTATAAAATCATGGATTTTGCAAGACTTGAGAAAAATATTATAGATGTAATAAAGGAAGAACAGGCGAAGCTAGGCTACCGTAAGGAGAAGATTCGTCTGTATTATCCGCTGAGTTCTCTGAATCATTTCTTTCAGTTAGATGTGGATGAGACAGGAATGCAGGAAAAATTGAGCCGGTTTTCTGAGTATGAAGAAGGGAAGCTTGGAAGTGTTGAAGTGACAAATAAGGGGGAGCGGTTCTGTTTTCATATTCCGGAGGAAGGTGCAGAATATGTACACAATAATATGAAAGAGAATGAATTCATCAAAGACCTGATTGGGTTGATCTCTCATCATGGCTGCAAGATGCAAGATATCTTTGAACTGTTCCGTCAGCATTCGGATCAGATTACGATCGAAGAGATGCACAGCGATGAATTTGATTATATGATCTGCTTTGAAAATGATCCGGAGGATACTTACCGGTATTGCTTTAAAGATGAAGGATGCCATATCATTTACCATAGATTCCTGCCGGAAGATTATGAAGAATTTAGATTTGGAAAATAACTGTCAGGTCAGACAAAAAGGAGAAAAAAGTGAAGCTTACAATACTTGGAACAGGAAATGCAACCGTTACGGAGTGTTATAACACATGCTTTGTGATCAGTGATGACGACCGTCATTTTATGGTAGACGGTGGTGGCGGAAATACGATTCTTCATCAGTTAAAAGCAGCAGGACTTAACTGGATGGATATGAGAGATATTTTTGTGACACACAAGCATATCGACCATCTTCTTGGAATTATCTGGATGATGCGTATGATTCTTCAGAATATGAATAGAGGAAAATACGAAGGAGAAGCTACAATTTACGGACACGAAGAAGTAATCCGTATTCTGAAAGAGATGGCAGGTGAAGTTCTTTCGGCGAAGGAGATGAAATATATAGATGATCGTCTTTACATGGTCGTAGTAGAAGATGGAGAAGAACGTGAGATTATTGGAAAGAAAGTAACATTTTTCGATATTCATTCTACAAAGGCAAAACAGTTTGGATTTTGTATGCAGTTAGATGAGGATGAGAAACTGACCTGTTGCGGAGATGAGCCGTACAATGAACTGGAGCAGAAATATGCTGAGAACAGTACATGGCTCTTGCATGAGGCATTCTGTCTCTACGGACAGGCGGATGAATTCAAGCCATATGAGAAGCATCACTCCACAGTAAAAGATGCATGTGAGATGGCATCAGACCTGAATGTGGAGAATCTGATTCTGTATCATACAGAAGATAAGAATATTGAACACAGACAGGAGTTGTATCTGGAAGAAGGCAAAGTTTATTATGATGGAAATCTGTTTGTGCCGGATGATCTGGATGTAATAGAACTATAAGAAATTTAATCCCACATCAAGTTTGTTATATGCTATACTTTGTTTATGATCAGGTTGAATTGATAAATTCAGGGAGAGGTGAAGGAGAATGCTTGAGTTAGTAACAGGAGGCAGCGGAAGCGGAAAATCAGCTTATGCGGAAAGCCGGATCTGTGAATGGAACAGGCAGGATCCGAATCCTCTCTTTTATATTGCAACCATGTATCCTTATGGGGAAGAGACAGAAAAGAAGATTGAGAGACATCGGATGCTTCGTAAAGGAAAAGGGTTTGAGACATTAGAGTGGTATACAGGACTTAAGCTACATTTGGAAGAGGGATCATTACAAGGCTCAGATGTGCTTCTCGAATGTATGTCGAATCTCGTGGCAAATGAAATGTATATGGAATCCGGTGCAGGATGTCATGCAGATCAAGCCATTCTGGAAGGGATCCGAGAATTGAATCAACAGTGTTCGAATCTGGTGATCGTGACAAATGAAGTGTTTTCCGAATCGGTTCCGGATTCGCCGGAGATGAAAGAATACAAAAGGATTCTTGGCAGGATCAACTGTGAAATTGCAGCGATGGCAGATCAGGTGACAGAAGTTATTTATGGAATTACACAGCAGAAAAAGAAACCGGATACGCTAGTCAATAGAACAGAAAAACCTGGCGTGGAGAGTAACAAATCAGGAGAGTCGGTGATGTGTCAGAAAGAAAATAGAGCTCATATAATTATAGGTGGTGCATTCCAGGGAAAAGCACAGTATGCAACGAAAATTTATCCGGGACTTGAGCTGACAGACGGGATCAATTGTTCGCTGGATGAGATTGAAAATTGTGTGGCAATCAATAAATTCCATTCATTTACAAGGCGCTGGCTTTTGGAAGGAAGAACAAAGGAAGCGTTGCTGACGACACTAGAGAAGAATGAAAATCTACAATTACTAATTAGTGACGAAATCGGATATGGTCTTGTACCCGTTGATGATTTTGAAAGAGAATACAGGGAATTTCACGGGCGTGTCATGACAGAACTTGCAGAACAGGCAGATTGTGTAGAACGTGTTGTGTGTGGGATTCCGCAGAGAATAAAGTGAAAGGAAATTAGTGATGCTTTCAGAGATAGAACAGGTACTTCCTTCTGAAATAGAGAAGAGAAGTTTTGAGATTATAACAGAAGAATTAAAAGAGATGGGAAAGATTCTCTGTCCGGAGACAGAACTGATCGTGAAACGCTGTATTCACACAAGCGCTGATTTTGAGTATGCGGACAGTCTTGTTTTTACAGAAGGTGTTGTGGAGAAAGCAAAGGATGCTATCCGCAGAGGTGTGCCGATTATCACAGATACACAGATGGGAAAAGCAGGAATTAATAAGAAACGTCTGGCAGAGTATGGCAGTGAAGTGCTTTGTTTTATGTCGGATGAAGATGTGGCAGAGATGGCGAAAAAGAATGGCACAACAAGAGCGGTGGCAAGTATGGATAAGGCAGCTGCACTGGGAAGAGAGGCTATCTTTGCAGTTGGAAATGCACCGACAGCATTGGTACGGCTTTATGAGTTGATCAAAGAAGGAAAGATTAATCCGGAATTAATCATTGCAGTTCCGGTAGGGTTTGTAAATGTCGTGCAGTCAAAGGAACTGATCTTAAGTCTGGAAGATACACCGTCGATCGTGGCACGGGGAAGAAAAGGTGGAAGCAATATTGCCACATGTATTTGCAATGCTTTATTATATCAGATGTAAAACAGATGTAAAAAAACTTTGTTAGAACTTGTTAGAAAGATAGAATAGTGGTATTATAAGACTGTTTGATTAGAAAAAAGAATAGAGAGGGAACAAAACGTGACCTATAAAGAAGCAAGGGTATATTTGGACGAGATGTCGAAATACGGAAGTGTACTTGGCTTAGATACGATTCGAGGTCTGTTGCGTGAGCTTGGGAATCCACAGGATGACTTAAAGTTTATACACATTGCAGGAACGAATGGCAAGGGATCTGTGCTTGCATACACTTCAACAATATTAAGTGAGGCAGGATACAGAACCGGGCGCTATGTCTCACCGACAGTAATCTCTTATCTGGAGCGGATTCAGATTGACGGAACATGGATTTCGGAAGATGAATTTGCAGAATTGACAGAGAATGTAAAAGAAGCTATTGCCCGGATGGAGGCGGCCGGAGAGGAATCTCCGACAGTCTTTGAAGCAGAAACGGCAATAGCTTTTCTGTATTTTAAGAAGAAAAAATGTGATCTGGTCGTACTGGAGTCCGGTCTGGGAGGAATTCTGGATGCGACGAACATCATCGGAGCACCGGTGTGTGCAGCATTTGCAACGATCAGTGTGGATCATCTTGGTGTGATCGGAGATTCGTTGGAAGAGATTGCGCAGAACAAGGCTGGAATCATTAAGCCTGGATGTGCAGTAGTATCTGCGAAGCAGAAAGAAAATGTTCGGGAGATTCTGAAAAAAACTGCAGAAGAAAAAGGATGTCCTTTCACAGAAGCGCAGCCTGAACAGATGATGATTTTTGAAGATTCCTACCACGGAATTACATTTTCTTATAAAGAATATGAAAAGATGCATAGTCCGCTTGCAGGCCAGTGCCAGAGAGAGAATCTTGCAACAGCGCTCGAAGTTATCCGCTGTCTGAACAGATTGGGGTATCGAATTACAGAAGCGCAGGTGCGAGAGGGGCTTTCAAAGACGAGATGGACAGGACGATTTACCTGCCTGTCAGAGTCCCCGTTATTTTTCGTAGACGGAGCGCATAATGAAGACGCAGCATTAAAGCTGAAAGTGACGGTAGAACGTTATTTTTCGGATTATAAGAAAATCTTTATCATGGGAGTCTTTAAAGATAAAGAATATGAGAAAATCACATCTATTCTTTGCCCGTTGGCAGAAAGTATATATACTGTTAGTCTTCCAAATAAGGAGAGGACGCTTCCGGCAGAAAAGCTGGCAGAAGTAGTGAAGAAACATTGTCAGAAAGTGAAAGCTGAACAGACCATCCGAACAGCTGTTGAGGATGCAAGTAAAGAGGCAATGACCCAAGGCAAGGATATTGCGCAGAAAACTGTGATTCTTGCATGCGGATCCCTGTCTTATCTTGGGGAGGTTCAGCGGATCGTGTTGAATAACCGGCAGTGAGATATAGGAGAGAAATATAAAATGATAGATCATGAAAAAGTAGAACAGGCAGTCCGTCTTTTGTTGGAAGGAATCGGTGAAGATGTGAACCGCGAAGGTCTTATAGATACACCTGACAGGATCGCCAGAATGTATGAAGAGATATATGGTGGAATGGAAGAAGATGCGGGAGTTCATCTTATGAAGACATTTACGGTAGAAAGCAGTGAGATGGTGATAGAGAAAGATATTACATTCTATTCAACCTGTGAGCATCATTTACTGCCTTTTTATGGAAAAGCCCATATTGCCTATATTCCGGATGGTAAGGTGGTAGGATTGAGTAAGCTGGCGCGTACGGTAGAAGTATTTGCAAGAAGACTTCAGCTCCAGGAGCAGCTGACAGGACAGATTGCAGACGCATTGATGGAGTATATGCAGCCGAAGGGAGCTCTCGTTATGGTGGAAGCAGAGCATATGTGTATGACAATGCGCGGAATCAAGAAACCGGGAAGCCAGACAGTTACGTTGGCACGGAGAGGTGTGTTTGAGACAGACCCGACATTAGAAGAAAGATTCTTCCGTATGCTTGGAAGATAAAGAATACGTAAAGGAAAAGAAGTGAACAGACTTGAAACAGGAAAATATGTATCGGTTAAATGAAGTGGTCCATCACTGGATCTATCAGGATTATTATGGAAGAATCAAGCGGTTAGAGAAGGATCGTATCTTTTGCTGTCATCAGATGACACATCTTCTGGATGTAGCAAGGATCGCATATATTAAAAATCTGGAAGAGAACCTTGGGTTTGAGAAAGATGTGATCTATACAGCAGCAGTACTTCATGACATTGGAAAATCATTTCAATATAAATGGACAATTCCACATGAAGTAGCTGGGGAAAAGATTGCAAAAGAGATTTTAACAACATTACCTGAAGATGCACAGTTTACAGAAGAGGAACAGCAGCAGATTCTTTTGGCTATCCGTGGTCATCGTAGAAAACATGAGGGAATGGAACCAATTGAAGAATTGTTTTATGATAGTGACAAATGCTCGCGTATGTGCCATTCCTGTCCGGCACAGAAACAGTGTAACTGGACGGAAGAAGAGAAGAATATGGAGATAGAGATATGAGAATTGGCGGAAAAGAATTTGACCTGAAGAAAAATACCTATATCATGGGAATACTGAATGTAACACCGGATTCCTTTTCTGACGGAGGAAGATACGACGGATTGGATCGTGCAATCGAACATGCGAAGCAGATGATTCAGGAAGGTGTGGACATCATAGATGTCGGTGGAGAATCAACTCGTCCGGGACATGTACAGATTACAGAAGAGGAAGAAATTGCGCGTGTTGTTCCAGTAATCCGAAAACTCAAAGAAGAATTTGATATTCCGGTATCGATTGATACTTATAAAAGTGCAGTTGCAGCAGCGGCAATTGAAGCAGGCGCGGATCTTGTGAATGATATCTGGGGATTAAAATACGATTCTAAGATGGCAGGATTGATAGCAAAAACAGGAGTAGCGTGTTGTCTGATGCATAATCGTGAGAATACAGATTATCAGAATTTCCTTGCAGACTTTATGGATGATATGAAAGAATGTGTGAAGATTGCGAAGGACGCGGGGATTGCAGATGATAGGATCATTCTTGATCCAGGCGTTGGATTTGGCAAGACATACGAGATGAATCTTGAAATTATTGATAAACTTGAAATCATGAAAGAACTTGGATATCCGGTACTTCTTGGAACTTCAAGAAAATCAGTGATTGGTCTGACACTGGATCTTCCGGTAGAAGAACGTGAAGAGGGAACGATGGTTACAACAGTTTACGGAGTGCAGAAGGGCTGTGCGTTTGTTCGTGTTCATGATGTGGAGAAGAATAAGAGAACAATCCGTATGACAAGAGCATTGATGAGAGAACATGAGGTATAGAGGACAGATGCAGAAGAAGTTCGACGAAATCAGAATTGAAGATCTGGAAGTGTTTGCAAACCACGGTGTATTTCCGGAGGAAAATACGTTAGGACAGAAGTTTGTTGTTTCAGCAGTGCTTTTTACAGACACAAGAAAAGCCGGGAAAACAGATGATCTGAAAGCGTCCATTCACTACGGAGAAGTTAGTGCATTTATTACTGAATTTTTACAGAGAAATACGTATCAGCTGTTAGAACGTGCAGCGGAAGAACTGGCTGAAGCGTTGCTTCTTGAGTGGGACAGAATAGAAAGAGTATCTCTGGAGATTAAGAAACCATGGGCTCCTGTTCGACTGCCGCTAAAAACAGTTAGTGTAAAGATTGAACGTGAATGGCACACAGCTTATATTGCATTAGGATCGAACATTGGAGATAGCAAGTCATATCTGGATTATGCGGTGAAAGCATTGAATAAACTTCCGACGAGTCAAGTTGAGATCGTATCTGAATACCTTGTGACACCACCATATGGAGTGACAGATCAGCCTGATTTCCTGAACGGCTGCCTGAAACTTCGCACGTTGCTTTATCCATATGAGCTTTTAGCTGAATTGAACAGAATCGAGAAAGAAGCAGGAAGAGAGCGAATCATTCATTGGGGACCGAGAACGCTTGACCTTGATATTATATTTTATGACGATCTCGTTCTTGAAGAAGTAGATCTGTGTATTCCGCATGTAGAGATGCACAAGAGAAAATTTGTGCTGGAGCCGTTGGGAGAGATTGCTCCGTATAAGCGTCATCCGATCAATGGAAAAAGAGTTTGTGAGATGCTTGCTGAATTGAATGAAAATGAGAATTAATCGAATTATTAAAAAGGCTTATTACCAGTTATCATAAAAGGTGATAAGCCTTTTGGATGTAAAGTGTGAAGAAATATGTTACAATAACCGAGGTTATAAAAAGGACCTAGAGGGAAAGGAGAGGGCGAAATGTTAGAAAAAATATTTAAGCTTTCTGAAAACAAAACAGATGTAAAAACTGAAATTCTTGCCGGAATTACGACATTCATGACTATGGCGTATATCCTGGCGGTGAATCCGAGTATCCTGTCGGCGGCAGGAATGGATTCAGGTGCAGTATTTACTGCAACAGCATTAGCTGCATTTATAGGAACACTTCTCATGGCTGCACTTGCGAATTATCCATTTGCACTGGCACCGGGAATGGGACTGAATGCATACTTTGCCTATACAGTTGTTATCGGTATGGGATACAGTTGGGAATACGCATTGACTGCAGTATTTGCAGAAGGTATTATCTTTATCCTTCTGTCTGTAACAAATGTACGTGAGGCAATCTTTAATGCAATTCCGAAGAATCTGAAATCTGCAGTTAGTGTAGGAATCGGTTTATTTATCGCATTTGTAGGTCTCCAGAATGCACATATCGTTATGGGTGGTGCTACATTAGTTGAATTGTTCTCTTTAGATGGATATAATCAGCTGAATGGTGTGAGTGCAACAATGAACGATATCGGAATCACAGTTATTCTTGCGCTTGTTGGAATTTTGATCACTGGAATTCTTGTAATCAAGAATGTGAAAGGAAATATTCTTTGGGGTATTTTGATCACATGGGCAATCGGTATTGTTTGTCAGTTCGCAGGAATTTATGTTCCGAATGCAGAAGTTGGATGCTTCAGCCTGCTTCCGGATTTCAGTCACGGATTATCTATTCCAAGTATTACACCGATTTTCTGTAAACTTCAGTTTAAGGGAATCTTTACTTTGGACTTTGTTGTAATCCTTTGTGCGTTCTTATTTGTCGATCTGTTTGATACGATCGGAACACTTGTAGGAGTTTCTTCAAAGGCAGGAATGCTTGACGAAGAAGGAAAACTTCCAAAGATCAAAGGAGCGCTTCTTGCAGATGCACTTGCAACAACAGCGGGAGCTGTTCTTGGAACATCAACAACTACAACATTCGTAGAGAGTGCTTCAGGAGTATCTGAGGGAGGAAGAACAGGTCTTACAGCAGTGACAACAGCAATCCTGTTTGGTCTTGCATTGTTCCTGTCACCGATTTTCCTTGCAATCCCATCATTTGCCACAGCACCGGCATTGATCATTGTAGGACTTTACATGCTGACGAATATTACAAACATTGATTTCGATGATCTGTCAGAAGCAATTCCTTGTTATGTATGTATCATTGCAATGCCATTCTTCTATAGTATTTCAGAAGGAATCTCAATGGGAATCATCACATATGTGGTTCTGAATCTGTTAACAGGAAAAGCAAAAGAGAAGAAACTAAGTCTTCTGATGTATATTTTAGCAATTCTGTTTGTTTTGAAATATGCATTCCTATAAATGGGATTGAATGACGTCAGAAAGATATCAAAATAAAAATAGAAAAAATCAAGAGCTGGACAGAAGTATATTGAAAACTTCTGTTCAGCTCTTTGTGGTTGAAAAATGTCTGAGCAACTCTTTTAGAGCAGTTGCTCAAAGGTGTCATAAAATGTTGGGTAAGACACATCTACGCATTTACTGTCAAGAATCTTTGTAGTACCTTCTGCAACAAGTGCAGCAATACTGAATGCCATTGCAATTCTGTGGTCTAACAAAGTATGAATAGAAGCACCGTGAAGAGGTCTTCCGCCATTGATGATCATTCCGTCTTCAGTAGGTGTTACATCACAGCCCATTGCTTTCAGATTATCTGTTACAGTCTCAATACGATCAGTTTCTTTGACTTTCAGTTCGGCAGCATCTTTGATTATAGTAGTACCTTCCGCCATGGCTGCCATAACTGCAATAACCGGAATCTCATCGATCAAAGTTGGGATGATGTCTCCTTCAATTGTAGTTCCATGCAGTCTACTTGTGCGGACAAGAACATCTGCAATTCTTTCCCCACCTTCTGTACGTTCGTTAAGGAGGGTGATATCACCACCCATATCTTCACATACTCTCAAGATTCCTGCACGTGTCGGGTTGATTCCTACATTTTCTACAAGAATTTCAGAATCAGGGACGATCAGTCCGGCAGCAATGAAATAAGCAGCGGAAGAGATGTCTCCCGGAACTGTGATTTTCTGTCCGTAAAGTTCTTCACAAGGACGGATGATAGCGGTTGCTTTGGAAGAACCAATCTCAAAAGTAGAGCGGATATTTGCACCGAATTCTTTCAGCATTAATTCTGTATGGTTTCTGGAAAGACTCGGTTCTGTGACAGAGGTCTCTCCATCTGCGTAAAGACCGGCGAGCAGCAGACAGGATTTTACCTGCGCACTGGCAACCGGCGAATCATAATGGATTCCATGAAGCTGCGCAGGGGTAATATAAAGCGGGGCACATCCATTGCGGAGAATACTGGAAATATGTGCGCCCATCTGTGCCAATGGTTCAATGATTCTTTTCATTGGGCGGGAGTTCAGTGATTCATCTCCGGACAATTTAGAGTCAAACGGCTGTCCGGCGAGAATACCGGAAATCAGTCTCGTTGTTGTTCCGCTGTTTCCCACATCAAGGATCTTCTCTGGAGCACTCAGTCCATGCAATCCCTTTCCGTGTACGATAACGGAAGAATAATCGCTCTCAACTTCAATCTCAATACCAAGCTCTCTGAAACAACGGATAGTCGCGAGACAGTCGGCACCAGAGAGAAAGTTGTGGATCTGCGTTGTTCCGTTTGCAATCGAGCCGAACATAATGCAGCGGTGGGAGATGGATTTGTCTCCCGGTATTGTAACTTTTCCTTTTAATCCTGTAATATTACATAATTCCATAATCTTATTCCTCATTTCTGCTATCAGACTTCATAGATGACATAGCGATATTTCTGCAAAAGTACAGAAGCTCTGTTTGCAGAATCTTCATCATAAAATTCAATACGAAGAACTCCTTCCTCGAATTCACGGTTGTGGATGATTCCGATATTCTTGATACTGATGTTATTACTTGCAAGAATTGTGGCAATCGTAGCAATTCCACCTGTTTCATCGATGATATCACAATAAAGTGCAAACTGCTTTTTGATCGGTCCTGCAGATCCGTTCGGCATGGAGTTCCTGTAATCTTTGGAATTCTCAAACAGAGCGTACAGGGCAGGTTCATTTCCTTCATCCACAAGATCCTTTGCATGTGAAAGAGCTTCAATATATTCACCTAAGATCTGGGAGATGTTCTCACTGTTTTTCAGACAGATCTGCTGCCACATGACCGGGGAGGAAGAAGCAATTCTCGTAATATCTTTAAATCCCCCTGCGGCCAACGCTTTCATCATACCTTCCTTTGAATCCGTATCATGTACAAAATTCACAAGTGTGGATGCAATAATATGCGGCAGGTGGCTGATCGTTCCGGTAATATGATCATGCTCGTGGTAATCCAAAATAACAGGAAGAGCTTTTAATGATGAAACAAAGTTTTTGTAAGCATCCACTTTTTCTTCCGCTACTTTAGCAGAAGGAGTCAGGATATAGTATGCATTTTCAATCAAATGAGCTTTGGAATTCATAAATCCACTCTTCTCAGAACCAGCCATCGGATGTCCGCCAATGAAATTCGCTTCCATTCCCAGACGGATCACCTCTTCGTGGATGGAAGTCTTCACGCTTCCAACATCTGTGAGAATACAGTTTTCATCCAGGAGATCTTTCAGCTGGGAAAGATAGGCTGCATTGTAAGTGACCGGTGCACAGAGGAAAATGTAGTTACATCCCCTGAAATTGTCATCAATGGATGAACAGGAAGTATGAATCGTGCCTTCCTGTATTGCCAGTGCAAGGGATTCTTTATTTTTATCGAATGCGATGATGTCGTAATCCGGATAATACTGGCGGATTGCCTTCGCAATAGATCCGCCGATAAGTCCAAGTCCGATAAATCCAATTTTTTTAGCATTCATAGTTGTAAAATCCTTTCTGTTGTTGTGCAAAACATATCTTACTATTCAGAAATCTTAAGTCAGTAAGAAACATATATTCGTATTTTAACACTTTGCTCTGTAAAAGTAAATTATTATTCACAAATGCCTCTGGTTCTAATTTTTGACCAGATAACTTTGTGGATAAAAGTTAAAATTGTATAAATTGTAAAAAATAGTTGTAATTAATCTGAATATTTAGTACAATATACCCATGGTATGTATATCAACGACAGAAAATGATGTACATAATAGCTACATAACAAGGAGGCAGCAGTATGAAGGTTTACAGAACAGACGAAATCAGAAATGTGGTATTACTTGGTCATGGTGGAAGCGGAAAGACAAGTCTTGCAGAGGCGATGCTCTACGTATCAGGTGCAACGAATCGTATGGGAAAGATTTCCGAATCCAATACGGTGAGCGATTTTGATAAAGAGGAGCAGAAACGTGGATTTTCAATCAGCACAAGTCTGGTACCGATCGAGTGGGAGAAAGCGAAGATCAATATTCTTGACACACCGGGATATTTTGATTTTGTCGGAGAAGTAGAAGAGGCAGTCAGTGCAGCAGATGCAGCGGTTATCGTAGTATCTGGTAAGGCAGGAGTACAGGTTGGAACGGAAAAAGCATGGGAGCTTTGTGACAAATATAATCTGCCGAGAATGATCTATGTGACAGAGATGGATGTGGATGATGCAAGTTTCCGTCAGGTAGTAGCAGATCTGACAGAGAGATATGGAAAGAAAATCGCACCACATTTCCAGCCGATCCGTGAGAACGAGAAACTTGTAGGATACATTAATATTATTAAGAATGCCGGAAGAAGATATACAGGCATTGGACAGAGAGAAGAGTGCGAGATTCCGGATTACTGTATGCCGAACCTTGAGATTTTGAGAGATTCTCTTATGGAAGCTGTAGCAGAGACAAGTGAAGAGTTTATGGAGCGCTATTTTAATGGTGAGGAATTCTCTGTAGAAGAGATCCGTGCAGCCATGAGAACAGAAGTAATGGATGGGGATATCGTACCGGTTGCGATGGGATCCAATGTCCAGGCACAGGGAGTAGCCAACCTGCTTTCAGATATTGTTCGTTTCTTCCCGAGTCCGGATAAGAGAACCTGTGCAGGAATCAACCGCAGAACAAACGAGATCTTTGAAGCGAATTATGATTTCGCAAAAGCAAAATCAGCGTATGTATTTAAGACAATGGTGGATCCATTTATTGGAAAATACTCTTTTGTAAAGGTATGCTCCGGAGTACTTAAAGGAGATGATGTACTTTATAATGCAGACACAGACGCAGAAGAGAAACCAGGTAAACTTTATACCATGTGCGGAAGTAAGCCGAGCGAAGTGACAGAGCTTTTTGCAGGCGATATCGGAGCAATCGGTAAACTGACAAATACAAGAACAGGAGATACTCTTTCCGTAAAGGGAACACCGGTATCTTACGCAAAGACAGATTATTCTGTACCATATACATATATGAAGTATCGCGTAAAGAATAAAGGCGATGAAGATAAGGTATCACAGGCTCTTGCAAGAATGACAGCAGAAGATGTTACATTGAAAGCTGTGAATGACAGTGAGAACAGACAGTCTCTTCTTTATGGAATGGGTGAGCAGCACCTTGAGATCGTGGCAAGTAAACTGGCGGCAAGATATAAAGTAGAGATCACACTGGAGACACCAAAAGTTGCATTCCGTGAGACAATCCGTAAGAATTCTGACGTTGATTCCAAGTATAAGAAACAGAGCGGCGGACATGGACAGTACGGACATGTTAAGATGAAATTCGAACCGTCAGGTGATCTTGAAACTCCATTTGTATTCGAAGAATGTGTCGTTGGAGGAGCAGTTCCGAAGAACTACTTCCCGGCAGTAGAGAAAGGTCTGCAGGAATCTGTAGTGAAAGGACCTCTTGCCGGATATCCGGTAGTTGGTGTGAAAGCTACTTTATACGACGGATCCTATCATCCGGTAGACTCTTCAGAGATGGCATTTAAGACAGCTACGATCCAGGCATTCAAGAAAGGATTCATGGAGGCATCTCCGGTACTTCTTGAACCAATCGCATCCCTGAAAGTTACAGTTCCGGATGATTACACAGGAGATATCATGGGAGACCTGAACAAACGCAGAGGACGTGTGCTTGGCATGATACCGGTAGCTGGAGGGAAGCAGGTTATTGAAGCAGATATTCCAATGACAGGACTGTTTGGCTATTGCACAACACTTCGCTCCATGACAGGTGGAAGAGGATCTTACGAATATACATTTGCAAGATATGAGCAGGCTCCATCTGATGTACAGGAGAAAGAAATTGCTGCAAGAGCAGAAGAAGCATAATTAAAGATTCAGGCAATATAAAGAGTGTGTTATCCGGCTGATAAAAAGGAGTGGATAGCACGCTCTTATTGCTTGTTTTAGAAAAAAACGGTAACATTGTATTTTACAAAAAAATCACAAGTTTGCGAATATGGTTGTACTTTCAAAACAAAGGTGCTATAATTCATCTGCCTGTCTACATTAGACAGGTATGTTATTGTTTATGAAATCCTGTGAACAGTGACATAAAGTGACTGTGTAGAGCAGTTATAACATTATTATAATAATATGAGGGATAGGAAAATGAGGATTATTATTATCGGTGACGGAAAGGTTGGTTACAAGCTTGCCAAGCAACTTTCCGCCGAGAAATACGACATTGTAATGATTGACAGTAATGAGAATAAGTTGAGATTTGCTATGGATCGTCTGGATATCGCCTGCGTGACGGGAGATGGCGCAGACGCAGAAGTACTTAAACAGGCAGATGTGGCGCATGCTGATCTGGTGATTGCCTGTACATCAGCAGATGAATGCAATATGTTAAGCTGTCTGATCGCCAGAAAATTAGGTGCAAGACATACGATTGCCCGTGTGCGTAATCCGATTTATTATCGTCAGATCGGACTTCTGAAAGAAGATCTGCATCTTAGCATGGCTGTAAACCCGGAACTTATCGTGGCAGATGAGATTAGCAGACTTCTGCTCTTCCCGGATGCGAGTCAGGTGGAGACTTTTGTAAAGGGACGTGTAGAATTGATTGAATTACCGGTTGCGGAGGGAAGTAGCCTGGCAGGGTTAAGCCTTGCGGAAATGTATAACCGGTTCCAGATCCGTCTGCTTGTCTGTGCAGTGGAACACGGAGATGAAGTTCGGATTCCGGATGGAGAATACAGGATGCGTGCAGGAGACCGTCTGCATATTGCGGCATCTCATAAAGATTTAGAGGCATTTTTTAAAGCAAATGGAAAGCGTAAGGACAAAATCAAAAAAGTCATTATTTGTGGAGCCGGAAGAGTTGGTTACTATCTTGCACTTCAGCTTAGCACACTTGGTATGCAGGTGAAGATTATAGAACAGAATCGCCAAAGATGTGAAGAACTTTGCGAATTACTTCCAAAAGCAACCATTATTAATGGAGATGCAACAGATCACGACCTTCTTGTAGAAGAAGGGATTGATGAAGCGGATGCATTTGTTGCCCTGACAGGGATGGATGAAGAGAACATTATACTTTCTCTTTTTGCAAAGAGTCAGAATGTGGACAAAATTGTTACGAAAGTCAATGAAGACAGACGCGCACGTATGGTAGAAGACTTTGGAATTGATAGTATTGTTTCTGTTAAAACAGCTACAGCAGACGCAATCATGAGTTATGTCAGAGCGCGTAAAAACTCTCAGGGAAGTGCGAATGTTGAGACAATGTATCAATTGGTTGATGACAAAGTTGAAGCACTGGAATTTATTGTTAAGGCTGAGACAAATTATACAGGAATTCCATTGAAGAATCTCTCGTTGAAACCGAATAATCTGATTGCATGTATTGCAAGAAAACGTCAGATCATTCTTCCAAGCGGAGAGGATTGTATTCAGGTAGGAGATAATGTGATCATTATCACGATGGAAAAACGGATTGAAGATATTAAAGATATTTTAATGTAGGTGCAGCGCGATGAATAAGAAGATGATAATATATATTTTGGGGAAAATGATGGGAGTCGAAGGATTACTTCTTCTGATCCCAGCGTTGGTTTCCCTTATATATCATGAAAAAAGCGTAATTTCTTTTCTGATTGTAGCAGCAATCCTGCTCGCAATTTATATGGTGTTTGGAAGGAAACTTCCGGCTTCAAAGCAGATTTACGGAAAAGAAGGTTTTGTTATTGTTGGGCTTGCATGGATTTTATGGTCCGCATTCGGAGCACTTCCGTTTGTAATTTCGGGAAGTATTCCACATTATATTGATGCGCTTTTTGAGACGATTTCCGGTTTTACAACAACCGGATCTACAATCCTGGTAGATATCGAGGCTCTGCCAATGGGAATTTCCTTCTGGCGAAGCTTTACACACTGGATCGGTGGTATGGGAGTACTTGTATTTGTTATGATGATCACATCTTTGGATGATGAGAATGCAATGCCGCTCATGCGTGCGGAAGTACCGGGACCGGAGGCAGATAAGCTTGTACCAAAGGCAAGACATACGGCACGGATTTTGTATGGAATGTACTTTGTACTGACAGCAGCAGAAGTGGTTTTCCTGCTCTTTGGCGGAATGAACCTGTATGATGCACTTTTACATGCATTCAGTACTGCCGGAACGGGAGGATTTTCTAATAGAGCTGCAAGCGTCAGCTTCTACGACAGTGCATATATTGATGGTGTGATCACAGTATTTATGATTTTGTTTGGAATTAACTTTAACTTGTACTTTTTCATATTGCTCAAAGACTGGAAATCCATTCTGAAAAATGAAGAGCTGTGGGCATATCTTGGAATAGTAGGTGTGTCAATCGCTATAATCACAGGAAATATCCTCAAGATTTATGGAACGGTTGCACATGCATTCCGTTATGCATCTTTCCAGGTCGGTTCGATCATTACGACAACCGGATTTGCAACCGCAGATTATGACCAGTGGCCGGAACTCTCGAAATCAATATTATTGGCACTTATGTTTGTGGGAGCCTGTGCAGGATCCACCGGAGGAGGTATTAAAGTAAGCCGTTTGCTGATCATTGTGAAATCAATCCGCAGAGAAGTGCGTAAGATGTTACATCCGAACGCCGTTACAATCATCAAAGTCAATGGCAAAAAAATCGGACAGGATACATTGAAGAATGTAAATCTCTATCTGACGTGTTACATTATGATTCTGATCGTATCAATTTTACTTGTTTCTATTGATAATTTTGATTTTGCGACAACATTTAGTGGGGTACTCACAACGATGAGCAATGTAGGACCAGGTATTTCAAAGGTTGGTCCGGTGATGAATTTCCACCCATTCTCAGCATTATCCAAGCTGGTATTCTGCTTTGATATGCTGATTGGAAGATTAGAGATCTTCCCATACCTGCTTCTTCTTTCTCCGGAACTCTGGAGAAGAAGATTCTAGACGATTTTTGTTAATCATGTGCGGAAAAATTGGAATGAAATAGATTTTTTCGCACATTTTATTTTTATATATTAGAAAGCTTTCCTAATATATAAAAACGCTCCGCTAGGTGGCGCAAGCGACTGCCACAGACGCAAGAATGTGCCTTGGCACATTCTTTGTTCTATGGTAAAATGAAAGAACCTTGTTGAAGAAAGGAAGAGGTGAGATGAACAAATTTAAAATGAAAGTGACAGCTGTCATAGGAGTGATTCTGTTGATTGGAATCTATTACTATGTGACACTCCCGGCAATCAATATTCATGCATCGGAATTCTGGATGTATCTTGTGGTGTTGGTCATTCTGGCAGCTGTGGTATTTATCAGAAAGAAAAATTTAAACCGTTACGACTGGAAAGAGTCAAAGGGATTAAAGGTGATTCTTGGAATCCTTGCGGTACTTGTGATCGCATATGTGGCAGGAACAGTTTTGTCTTCTCCGATTGTGAATGCGAAGAAGTATCAGGAACTTTTGACGGTGAAGAATGGAGAATTTACGAAAGATATCGAAGAATTATCTTTTGATCAGATTCCATTGCTTGATAAGGATTCAGCAGAGCTTCTTGGTGACAGGAAGATGGGAAGTATGGTAGATATGGTATCCCAGTTCGAGGTAGATGAACTGTATTCCCAGATTAACTATCAGGATCAGCCGGTGAGAGTTTCTCCTTTGAAATATGCCAGCGTGATCAAATGGTTTACGAACATGAGAGAAGGAATCCCGGCCTATATCAAGATTGATATGGCAACACAGAACACGGAACTCGTAAAACTGAGTGAAGGGATGAAGTACACGACAAGTGATCATTTTAACAGAAACATTTACCGTCATCTGAGATTTAACTATCCGACCTATATTTTTAGTGATCTGAGTTTTGAAATTGATGAAGACGGGGTTCCGTACTGGATTTGCCCGGTGAAGAAGTACAATATCGGATTATTCGGTGGAACAACAATCGGAAGAGTTGTACTTTGCAATGCAATCACAGGGGAGACGAAGGATTATGCAGTGGAGGATGTCCCACAGTGGGTTGACAGAGTATATTCCGCAGATCTGTTAGTTGAGCTTTATAATTATCACGGAACATTGAAACATGGTTTTTTTAATAGTGTATTGGGACAGAAAGATTGTCTGAATACAACTGACGGATACAATTATCTTGCAATCGATGATGATGTATGGGTATATACAGGTGTTACTTCAATTACCGGGGATCAGTCGAATGTAGGGTTTGTTCTGATGAATCAGAGAACAATGGAGACAAAGTTCTATGAGATCGAAGGAGCAACAGAGCGTTCGGCGATGTCTTCCGCAGAAGGACAGGTGCAGAATCTGCACTATATGGCAACATTCCCACTGCTCTTAAATATTTCCGGTGAACCGACCTATTTCATTGCACTGAAGGATGATGCCGGTCTGGTGAAGAAGTATGCGATGGTAAATGTACAGAAATATCAGATCGTTGCAATTGGAGACACGGTCAGTGAATGTGAGGATTCTTACACCAATCTGATGTATAAGAATGGGATCAAGACAGAAGCTGAGGATACAAGATCCGTAGAGACACTGACAGCTAAGATCACAAAGATCGCCCAGGGCGTTATAGATGGTGATTCTCATTATTATATCATGCTCGAAGGTTCGGATGAGATCTTTGATGTATCTGTTGTAGATTTCATTGATATTATCCGGTTTAATGTCGGAGATGAAGTTACAGTTGAGTATAAGAAGGGGGAGCAGGTGGATACAGTTCTTTCCCTGAATGGAAAATCGAGTGAACAGATCAGCACAAAAGCTGCGAAAGAAGAGCAGGCAGAAGATACGGCAGGGGATTCTGCACAGACAGAATAAGAGAAAGAAGCGAAAAAAAGAAGTACAACCGGAGAACGGAAGTACTTCTTTTTTGATTCCTGAAAACATTTAATTCAGACCCAGAAGGGCGAATCCTGTGTTACACTACGTTGTAAATGCTTACAGAACTGTGCATCCAAGTGTGTCAACATCTGCAATCTCAGCTTTATCTGCGCTGACGCTGAGGTAGAAGTCAATCTTGGCATCTTCGGAAATCTTATTTAATTTCTCGATAAATGTCGGAAGACTTTCTAATGTGATATTAGCCTGCTTTAAGATACTGTCGATGAAAACAGCTTCGATATCGTGATTGCCAGCAGCCATACCATAGAGGAAACCTACGAATTCTTCTAAGGTAAGGATGTCAGGATAATCAGCCATCTTGATGACACGGATATTGAAATCTACAGAATAAGTGTCTTTGCTGCTCCTTTTAATAAATACGACATTACCGGAAGAAGTCTTAACCTTCTCGTTTGCAAGATCGATCATCTGCTGTGTTTTTCCGCTGCCTCTTGGGCCTGTGATTAAATTTACCATGGCGAATCTCTCCTTTATGTAAGTGTGTATAATGTTTGAGATTTTCTCACCTCTCAAATATTTATAAATTCATTATACACTAAAGATATGTGAGTAACAACTAAAAAAGTGTTAAAATTTGAAAAAGTTTTATGCGGAATTACCATAAGAAATGAGCGGCAAGATGCTACCACGGCAATGAGAAAAGTTCTCAAAAACTGTATTGAAAATCATTTTCATTTATGTTAACATAATACTTGAATGAAAACCATTCTCAAAATAAAACTAAGGAGAACGATATGCCGACGGAAGTATTATCCTACTATCTAAAAAATAAAGATCGGAAGGTGAGGCTTGGATTTCAGGTTATATTACAGTGTGCGCCTTTTCTGAAAGGGCTTAAAGTATCTGGCCTGATTTCAATGGAAAATGAATCATATTCTGAATTGGAAGAAATGTTTTCCGGGATGGAGATCAATTTTTATAAATTATCCTGCTCAGAGGGGAAATGCCTTGTCCTTTTCTATCGCCCCAAAGAGCTGGAAGAATATATGAACCAGCCAAAACTCCGCGAACTGATCGGACAATACGGATATAAGGAAAGCAATATCGAGGAAATGCTGGCACATCTGTCAGAACGTATCTGCGAGTGTACTGCACAAGGAAATGGATTTCCGCATGAGATAGGAGCTTTTCTTGGATATCCGATGGCAGATGTGCAGAGCTTTATTGAAAAAGATGGCAAAGATTTTATTATGACAGGATACTGGAAAGTATATAGTAATCCTGAAAAAGCGAGAATGATTTTTCATGAATATGACCGAGCAAAAGATTGCGCGGTAAATGAGTATCTGGATGGGAAAAACATCCGTGAAATCGCATTGAATCAAAGAAAGTGGAGGAATTTATAAAATGAGTATATCAGTTGTATATTGGAGTGGAACCGGTAATACACAGGCAATGGCAGAGGCGGTTGTCGAAGGAATCAAAGCGGCAGGTCAGGAAGCAGAACTTCTGGAAGTAGGAAATGCAGATGCAAAAATAGTGGCGGCGGTAGATGCGTTAGCGCTTGGATGCCCGGCGATGGGGGCCGAGGTGCTCGAAGAATCTGAGATGGAGCCATTTGTAGAAGAATTGGAATCTCTTGTTTCAGGAAAGAAGATTCTTTTGTTTGGTTCTTATGGATGGGGAGACGGAGAATGGATGAGAGATTGGGCAGATCGCATGAAAAATGCCGGAGCTCAGTTGATTCGTGAAGAAGGAATCATTGCAAACGATGCCCCGGAAGATGATGTGCTTGAGGAACTTAAAGAAGCAGGAAAAGAGCTGGCAGAGTAAACAATAGTATCTTATTAATGAATATTAGTAATCTTAATTGAAAAAACTGCCGGAAATATATTGCATTTCTTATAACATAGTGCTATTCTTACTTCTATCGTGTTAAAGCACGAAAGAGAAAAATTTGTTGTCATTTACATCTGACGTAAATGACAACAATACTCAGGAGAGTCTCTTTAAAAAGAGCGCCGAAGGTGTAAGCGGTCATGGATGCAGTTACATGCCGCGAGTCTCTCAGGCAAAAGGATGGAGGAATAAAGAAATGTTTGCACAAATCGACAAAATCATCACTGCAATCGACAATGCTGTGTGGGGGCTTCCGTTAATCTGCCTCATCATGGCAACAGGTATCTTTCTAACAGCCAGACTTGGTCTTGTACAGATCAGGCATCTTGGCAAAGCTTTCAAATTCATGTTTAAAGATGAAGAAGACGGTAGCGGAGAAGTGACCAGCTTTGGGGCACTTTGTACAGCTCTGTCAGCAACGATCGGAACCGGTAATATCACAGGTGTTGCAACAGCAATCGCACTTGGTGGTCCGGGAGCGTTGTTCTGGATGGTTATCGCGGCATTCTTTGGAATGGCGACAAAATACGCAGAAGGTCTTCTGGCAATCAAATATCGCACAATCGACGAAGACGGGCATGTACTCGGCGGACCATTCTATTATATTGAAAACGGAATGGGTAAGAAGTGGACATGGCTTGCGAAGATTTTCGCATTCTTCGGAGCCGGAGTTGGTCTCTTTGGAATCGGTACATTTACACAGGTGAATAGTATTGCATCTGCAGTTAAGAACTTCTTTGATCCGGATATGGCACATACAGTTTCTTTGCTCGGAGGAAACTATTCATGGGCTACTGTGATCGCAGGATTATTCCTGACAGTGTGTGTAGGTCTTGTTGTTCTTGGAGGAATCCAGAGAATTGCAAAAGTATCTGAGATTATCGTACCATTTATGGCAGTTCTTTATGTAGGACTTGCAGTAATCATCATTATTACAAATATCACAGCTGTTCCGGCAGCACTGGCTTCTATCGTGAAATCTGCATTTACAGGAAGTGCACTTGCGGGAGGAGCAGTTGGATCCATGTTTGTAGCAATGCAGAAAGGTGTTGCAAGAGGAATCTTCTCAAACGAGTCCGGACTTGGTAGTGCACCGATCGCAGCAGCTGCAGCAAGAACAAAAGAGCCGGTCCGTCAGGGACTTGTGTCTATGACAGGAACATTTATTGATACAATTGTAATCTGTACGATGACAGGACTTTCCATCGTGATCGCCGGTTCCTGGCTGAACCCGGAACTTGAAGGTGTGGCAATCACAATGGATGCTTTCCAGAAAGGACTTCCATTCCCATCGTTCGTAGCGACATTCTCCCTGATGCTGTGTCTTGTATTCTTTGCATTCACAACAATTCTCGGATGGAACTATTACGGCGAGAGATGTGTGGAATACCTGTTTAACAGAAATAAGGCTGTTGTAATGGGATATCGTATCCTGTATATCCTTGCAGTATTCATTGGACCATATATGACAGTAAAAGCAGTATGGAATATCGCGGATATCTTCAATGCACTGATGGCATTCCCGAACTTGATTGCACTTCTTGCATTGAACGGAGTGATCGTCAAAGAGACAAGAGATTTCCATGCAAAACATAACGGATCTTATTAGAAAAAGAATTGACCGAATTATCTGTGAATTCGAAAAATAAATAGAATTATTACCTGAAATAAAACGAAAGAAAAGGCAGCCAAAGTCCTTGAATAAGGACTGTTTGGCTGCCTTTTCCGCAGGTGTGAAAGGAGAATGAGTAGACAGATAATTCATAGACAGTTTTGGTTTTGTATAACAGATGGAGTAAAGATTATCAGTTAAATGAAAAACTCAAAAAATGTAGCAGATGTTCTGAAAATACATGATACTGTGTTTTGGGGATTGCATTATACTATATTTTGTATTAGAATAAGTATCAGAAAGCACGATAGAAACGGATAAAACACAAGATATCGTGCAAAAATAAGAAAAAGTGAGGAGACTGATCAATGAAAATTATCAAGCGAAATGGGTCGGAAGAGACATTTGATATACAGAAAATTGTGGTTGCTGTGACGAAAGCGGATAAGGATAATGGGGAGCGTACGCTGACAGACAGCCAGATTGAAGATATCGCAGAATATGTGGAATTCAAGTGTAACAAGCTGAATCGTGCAGTATCCGTAGAAGAGATTCAGGATATGGTAGAGAATCAGATTATGGCTACCGGAGCTTTTGAACTTGCACGTAAGTATGTAAGATATCGTTATAAGAGATCCCTCGTACGTAAGGCGAATACAACAGACAATCGTATTCTGTCACTGATCGAGTACAACAACGAGGATGTAAAGCAGGAGAACTCGAACAAGAACCCGGCAGTCAACAGCGTACAGAGAGATTATATGGCAGGAGAGGTCAGCCGTGACCTGACAACAAGAATGCTTCTCCCACATGATATTGTGGAGGCAGACAGAGAAGGAATCATTCACTTCCATGATTCTGACTATTATGCACAGCATATGCATAACTGCGATCTTGTCAATCTGGAGGACATGCTTCAGAACGGAACTGTGATCAGTGGTACAATGATTGAAAAACCACACAGCTTCTCTACAGCATGTAATATCGCAACTCAGATCATTGCCCAGGTTGCAAGTAACCAGTATGGTGGACAGAGTATCTCACTTACTCATTTGGCACCGTTTGTAGATGTTTCCAGAGAGAAGATCCGTAAGGAAGTGATCAGCGAACAGGAACTGGTCGGAATGGAATATCCAGAAGATGTGCTCAATGAGATCGTAGAGAGAAGACTGAAGAAAGAGATCACAAAGGGTGTCCAGACAATCGAATATCAGGTGATCACACTGATGACAACAAACGGACAGGCACCGTTCCTTACAGTTTTCATGTATCTGAACGAAGCAAAGAACGAGAGAGAGAAGAAAGACCTGGCGATGATTATCGAAGAGACACTTCGTCAGCGTTATCAGGGAGTTAAGAATGAAGCCGGAGTATGGGTGACACCGGCATTCCCGAAACTGATCTATGTTCTAGAAGAAGATAATATCGAAGAAGGAAGCGAATATTATTATCTGACAGAACTTGCTGCAAAGTGTACTGCAAAGCGTCTTGTTCCGGATTACATTTCCGAGAAAAAGATGAAAGAGCTTAAAGAAGGAAATTGTTTCCCGGTTATGGGATGCAGAAGCTGCTTAAGCCCATGGAAAGACGAGAACGGAAACTACAAGTTCTACGGACGTTTCAATCAGGGAGTTGTTACGATCAACCTTGTTGACGTTGCACTTTCTTCCGGTGGAGATATGGATAAGTTCTGGAAGATCTTTGATGACAGACTGGAACTTTGCTATCGCGCATTGATGTGCAGACACAACCGTCTGAAAGGAACACTGTCTGACGCAGCACCGATTCTGTGGCAGTTCGGAGCACTTGCCCGCCTGAAGAAGGGAGAACCGATTGATAAACTTCTCTATGGAGGATATTCAACGATTTCTCTTGGATATGCAGGACTTTACGAGTGTGTGAAATATATGACAGGAAAATCCCATACAGATCCGGATGCTACACCATTTGCACTGGATGTTATGAAGCACATGAACGATGCATGTAACCAGTGGAAAGAGGAGACGAACGTTGCTTTCAGTATCTATGGTTCACCGATTGAAAGTACAACCTATAAGTTCGCAAAATGTCTGCAGAAGAGATTTGGCATTGTTCCTGGAATTACAGATAAGAGTTATATTACAAACAGCTATCATGTATTTGTCGGAGAAGAGATTGATGCTTTCTCAAAACTGAAGTTTGAATCTCAGTTCCAGGCACTTTCTTCCGGTGGAGCGATCAGCTATGTAGAAGTTCCGGATATGAAAGACAACATTGCAGCTGTACTTCAGGTCATCCGTTTCATTTATGACAACATTATGTATGCGGAACTCAATACAAAGAGTGATTACTGTCAGGAATGTGGATATGACGGAGAGATTCAGATTATAACAGATGAGGAAGGAAAGCTCGTATGGGAGTGTCCACATTGCGGAAACCGCAACCAGGATACACTGAATGTTGCAAGACGTACCTGCGGATATATCGGAACGCAGTTCTGGAATCAGGGAAGAACGCAGGAGATCAAGGAGAGAGTTCTGCATCTGTAGAATTGATATCCGGCAGAAATGCTGATTGTTCGTAATGGATTAATGCTGATGCGGATTGTTGAAAAGATGTAGTGAAAAATCAGATAAAGTCCATAAGAGATTAAAATAATGAGCTGTCGCGCGATAGCTCATTATTTTTGTGCGTCTTGCAAGAAATGCGGGACAGGTCAATAAATGTCCTTTGGATATTGACAAACTCTGTCCTTGGGTATTGGGGCTTTTAAAGTCCCAACTCTTTCAATAACTTCTTCTGATATTCCCTGTCGGCAGCTGCCTTGAGAATCTCATCAGTTCTGTTTAGTTCGGATAACTTCAAAATCAGCTGATTAATCCTGTTTTCTCCAAGAGATTCCCCTTCTTTTATGCCTTCTCTTATGCCTTCTTCTCTTTTTTCATCTAATTCATCTTTCATTAATTCTAATAACGCATTACACATATCTCGTTTTCCCTCCTTTAGCCGATTCTCGTTTGCTTTTACTATAATCTCCATAACAGACTGATACAGCTGATTCTCCTTGTTCTTTTTATAATCCTCTAAAAGCTGTCTGGTAACAGACATATCTTCCAGGGTATCTGTCAAACTATATAACCAAAGATTTTTCTCCGGTGACAACTGATTTGTTACAAGAACCTGAATCGGTAAGATATCTCCAATTACATAATAAATCCCTTCTTCCGGATTATCA